>Ga0209988_10000027_pt1 | contig 68381 bp, 60 predicted proteins | sample N075metaG_FD_183115 | JGI IMG/M metagenome (GOLD analysis project Ga0209988, IMG submission 183115) | Deep subsurface microbial communities from Kermadec Trench to uncover new lineages of life (NeLLi) - N075 metaG (SPAdes) (version 2) | ecosystem: Environmental > Aquatic > Marine > Ocean trench... | reverse complement strand
CCGGCTTAAGGAGCTGGTGGCCGAGACGGTGCTCGAAAACCGTCTGCTCAAAAAAAGCGTGACGGGCTCCGATTCGCTCGAGCAGCGAGAAGTCGGGAGTAGGACAGCTGGCGGGTGGGATGAACGACGCGCTCGGGTTGGATGACCGTTGGGGCCTGCAGAGCGTTCGAACGCTACGCTTCACTGCGATGCTGCTGACCGCAACGGTGCTGGCATCGCTCCTCTGCGCGCTGCCACGATTCGAGTTCGAAGACTTCCACTCATCGATGCGCTGTGCTGCTTGGCCGTCGTCACGCTCGGGTGTCCCTGGATGAGCTGGCTGCGAAGCCAGCTGGCGGCAGATGAAGCGGGCGTCTACCGGCCCTTGCAGCCCGGTGGCAGCGTCGATCATTTCAAAGCTATGGCCGGGGGCTTGTACCTCCTGCTCGAGCACGGCCGCCGCACGATGGACCTGCGCTAGTGCTACGCCTGGAACGAGCGGTTGTCGTTGCATTCGCGGTTCTTTTGCTGTCCTACCTGGTTTGGCTGCCCTCGTTCGAAGGGCCGGACGAGCCGGAGCACATCGCCCACGTTCGGGCGTGGGCAACCGGCGCGAGCATCGAAGTGCCGGCCGAAGGCGCTCGGCCAGAGTGGGGCTACCAGATCGTGCAGCCCCCGCTCTATTACGCACTGGCCGGTGTGTGGTCCCGCGTGGTTGGACCCGAGTTCACGGACGCGATCGCCATCAATCCCACCCAGAACCCCGGATTTCCCTTCATCCGTCATGACGTCGAGGGCGAACGCTTCCCCTGGTCCGGTGCGCACCGCGGGCTGCGTTGGCTGCGGCTGCCGTCGGTCGTGTTCGGATTGCTGACGGCGTGGGTTCTTGTCTGGATGGGACGCGAGCTGTTCGGGAGTGACTCCTGGTCTCGCGCCCTATGGCTCGCAGCCGTGCTGCTCACACCGAACATCGTCCAGGCTTTCGCCAGCGTGAGCAACGACGGGCTGGCCATCCTGGCTGCCAGCGTCGGGCTCGCCGCGGCCGTGGCGGTGATCCGAAGCGAGGGGCCCGCTACTCGCTGGGCGGGGCTTTGCGGTCTGGCGCTGGGAATCGCCATCGGCATCAAGCTCACCGCTGTGATCGCTGCCGCGACGGCCGCAACGATCCTCGTCGTGGACGCCGTCCGCAAGAAGGACCTGCGCACGACGCTCACGACACTGGCTGCCGCGCTGCTGCCGCTGATCGTGTGCGTCGCGGCGCTGTTGGCTTCGAATCAATTGCGCTTCGGCGATGCCACGCTCGAAACCGTCCGCAACGAAATGCTCCCCGCCTTCGTCCGGCCGATGCCGGTGCCGCTGGCGTGGCTCTTGCGCCGAATCGTCGAGCTCGTTCCTCCGACGTTCGGGGTGGACCTCGCCTGGCAGACGGTCCGGCTTCCCGGCTTCAGTCTTGCTTTTTTTGGGGTGTGGCTCGCCGCCTGCCTCGCCACCGGCACGAGCCTCATGCTGCGCAGACAGGACGAGCCGTCCAGCTGGATCGGCTGGATCGGCTGGATCTCGTTGTTCTGGGCGCTGATCTTCCTGGTATGGATGAGTCGGAACCAGACGGACCTCCAGCTGCGCCACCTGCTGGTTGTCTGGCCGGTCCTGATGCTGCCTCTGGCCGGAGCGCTGCGTGCGATCCCATTCAGGTCGGAGTGGGCGAAGGGCAGCGTGGCGACCCTGTTGATCCTGGGTCTGCTTGCTGGAAACGTTGCCGTGTTGATCCAATTCGGCTCATTCCAGCGTCCGGCGGAAGACCCGGACTTCGATCGCGATTACCACACGTATCTCTACAGCCACGTGCGCAACCCGCAGCGGGCGAAGTCCTATCTGCGTTACGGAACGCACCTGCTCTACGACATCGAGGCGGCCTACCGCGCGCAGGACTGGGAAGGGGTGGTGGCCCGGGTGGAATCGGAAGCTCCTCCGCCCGCCTTCGTGTCCACGGCACAACACATCCGGGTGATGGCCCTGGCTCAGCTCGGCCGTGTTCCCGAGGCCCTCGACACGCTGGCCGAGCTCGCTCCCGACTATCCGGAAGCCCGACCGACCCACGTTACCCTCATCCTGTCGAGCCGTGGGCCGGCGGCCGCGCGGGCGCTGCTCGAAAAATACCTGGCAGAGACCGAGGGAACGGCCCGTGAGGCCCTGCTCCAGCTCCAGCAACGCGTGGATCGCTGAGATGGACCTCTTTTGATTCAGCCGCTCAGCTGAATTCTGCCGACGGACTTCATCCGAGCAGGCCCGGCCTAGAGCGTCGGCCCGGAGCGGGCGAGCGCCATCACCTCCTCGGCCACGGCGCGACTGGTCGCGCCTCCGCTGAGGCGTCGGCGCACTTCGGCGCCGGCGTCCCGGAGCCGCTCCCGGACGGCAGCGTCCCGCAGCATCGGCATTGCCGCTTCGGCCAGTCGGCGGGCGCTGGCGCGGTACTGGATCCGCTCGGGGTACACAGATTCCTCGCCGCCGAGGATGATGTTCGGAAGCCCGAACCGGTCGATTTTCACCACGAGCTTTGCCAGCACGGCGTTGATCAGATTGGCCCGGTAGAAGATCACCATGGGCAGACCGGCGAGCGCGGCCTCCAGGGTGGCGGTTCCGGAGCAGATGATTCCCAGGTCGGCGCAGGCGAAGAGATCGAAATTGTCGCCCCGCGTGAAGACGACCGGGAGGCCGGCGCGCGCGGCGGCGGCCTGCAGAGGCTTCTCTTCGACCCGGGATGCCAACGGGAGCGCGAGCTGCAGGAGCGGCTGCTGCTGGCGGAGCAGCGCGGCTGCGCCAAAAAGGGCGGGGATGTTGTGATGGAGCTCGCTTTTGCGCGAGCCCGGTGCAATCACGCAGACCGGTCGCTCTGGATCGAGGCCGAAGTGGCTGCGTGCGGCAGCGCGATCCGCAAAGCGCCGCTCGAGTCCTTCGAGCAGGGGGTGCCCGTGGAAGGCGACCGGAACGTCATGGCGTTCGTAGTACGGCATTTCGAAGGGGAAGGCCACGATCATCTTCGAGATCCGGTCGGCCAGCTTCGGAATGCGACCGCTGCGCCAGGCCCAGACCTGCGGACCGATGTCGAAGAGCACCGGAATGCCGCGAGCTCGTGCCTGCAGTGCCAGCATGAAGTTGAAATCCGGCAGATCGATGCAGACCAGCACGTCGGGCGAACGGGCATCCAGCAGCGCGCAGGCACGCCGGTAGATTCTCAGCAGGCTGGGGAGGGCGCGCACCACATCCGTAAAACCGACGATGGCGAGCCGGTGGGCGTCGGTCTCGATTGCAAGGCCAGCGCGTTGCAGCTCCGGTCCCCCGATTCCGAAGGCCTCGATCTCCGGGTCCATCTGTTTCAGTTGGTTCAGGAGCCTCGCGCCGTAGACGTCGGCGCTGTCCTCGCCCACGATCATCATGACCCGCAAGCGTCCGGGGCGCCGCGCGCCACGCTCGGCGGGAGCAAGCGGTGGACTCGCCAGGCCGTGGAGACTCTCGGTGCTGCGCAGGGCGAAGAGCGAACACGCGCTTCCGATCAGTGCGCCGGCCACGACATCGGTCGGGTAGTGGGCGCCACACGCCAGGCGGGTAATGCCCACGAAGCCGGCGGGTAGAAGCCACAGCCAGCCGCGCCGACTTCGCGAGGCGTAGATGAGGGCGGCCGCACAGCCGAAGGCGATGGCCGTGTGTCCGGAGGGAAAGGAGTGTTTCCGCCGCGTGGGTCCGAGTATGCGCAGCGTGGGCGCGACCTGGGCGAGCTCCGGGTCGATCACCTTGAACTGTCGATCGAGTCGTCCGCCGAGCAGCTCGCGCTTCTCCACCGGACGACCGTGGGTGAGCTCCAATGGGCGGGAGCGATCGATTGCGTGTTTGAAGCCGACCGTCACGAGGCCGCCAAACAGGATGGCCAGGCTGATGACGGCGAAGTTCTTGGGGAAGCGCCGGCGGTCCAGCAAGCGAAGGCCCATCGCGATCAGCAGGGTCAGCAGCAGTTGGTGACCCAGGTCGGTCCCGTACCCCATCACGACGCCCCAGCCCGGTAGGTCGATGCGGTTCACCAGCAGCAGGAGATGGGCATCGAGATGAGCGAGACGGTCGATCGTCACAGCTGCGTCCTTGCGCGTCGGCAGCTTCGCAGGGTCCTTGCTGCGGTGCCAATCCGGTCCATCCGAAGCATTGGAAATCGCATCCGGATCCACCGCTCGGATGCCACTTGGAAGGCATTCATCGAATTTCGGAAGCGACGCCCCCGCAGGCCGATGCGCGCTCGCGGGATCGGCCAGCCTCGCGTAGACTCCCGCCTTTCTCGCCCCCATGGGGCAGCGGCGTGACGATGCGAAGTGGCCCACACGGGACCGCGTTGGACCGTTGGACAGCAGGGAGCGAACAGTGCGCCGACGCGTCGACGCTGACAACGCCCGGCGCGCCGACGCTGACAAGCCTCGGCGCGTTGACGCTGACGAAAAGCTTTCGCCGGTTCCCGTTCCCGGGCGCATTCTCAACGAGATACGGACCCACGCCCTCGAGTCGCGTCCGGAGGAATGCTGCGGGCTCATCATTGGAGACGAGAACGAGCGCTTCGTGCGCGTCGAGCGGTGTCGAAACGAAATGACGCAAAAGCATACCGAGAATCCGCAGCTCTATCCGCGCGACGGTACCGCGGCCTTCTTCATGAGTCCGTCCGACGTGCTGCGAGTGGAGAAGGAGCTCCGAGACACGGCTGAGCGGGTGAGCGCTGTCTATCATTCCCACGTCGGCGCGGGCGCGTACCTGTCGGAAATGGATCTCGAGTACGCCGAGCACGCCTTCTTTCCGTTTCCAGATGCCCACCAGATCGTGATCGAGGTCTACGGTAACGAGGACGCCGTGGGCCGGATTGGAATCTTCCGACGCGACGGGGTGGGACGACCGTTCCAAGGATGCCTCGTCCGACCGGTAGACCGGTAATGGCACTTCGGTTCGCAAGACTGCTGGGGCTTGGCGCCCTGGCGCCCTTCGTCCTGCTGGCCAGCGGGTTCGTTGCTTGCGGAACTTCGGGAATCTCCACGTCCGAGATTCCCGAGCAGAAGATTGTGATCCGCTATTTCACCAACGAAGAGGCCCGGCGGCGCGCGGAGATGCTCGCCGAAGTGAACGAGACAGCGCGGGCCCCCCAGAAGCAGGGGGTTGCCAGCGTCGACTCGGTCCGCAGCTACGTGGAGAAGCTCCTCGGGACCGGCGGAGTCGGCGACGAAGGCATGGAGCGACGCTTTCCCGGCCGCGTCGCCGTGCTGAACCCGCACACGCTCGACGTGGAGACCATCGAGAGCGCCCGGCGCGGGTCGGTGCCGCGCGATCTGTCCGCCGATGGCCGCCGATTGTTGTTCACCCAGACGGTGGGCCGCTTCCGGCAGATCTTTGAATACGATTTCGAGAGGGCCGATGTCCGTACGATCACACGGGCCCCGGGCGTTCATCCCGATGCTTGTTACGGTTCGGAGGGACGTATTGCGCTGGTGAAGGCCACGGTCCGCGACGAGCGAGCGGTGGCCACGATTGAATTGACGGGTCCGGGCGGCGTTGGGCGTGAGGTCATCTCGGACGGTCCCGGAGACTACAGCATCGCCTGCGCGCCCGATGGCAGCGCCATTGCCTGGGTCTCCCAGCGGCGCCGGTCCGACCACATCATGGTTCGGTCTCCGATGGTGGGCGGCGAGAATCGAAGCCTCGGTCCGGGACGCTTTCCGGCGTTTTCCCCGGACAGTCAGTGGATCGTCTACAGCCAGAAAGTGGGCGATCACTGGACGCTCTATCGGGTCCGTCCCGATGGCAGCGGTCGCAAGCGCGTCGGCGGTGCTGGACTGGACGAGATCCATGGCGAATTCTCCCCCGATGGCCGCTTGATCATCTACGTGGGCGATGACGGCTTCAACCAGAACCTGTACTTGCTGCGCTTCGACGGCACCGGCGACCGCGTGTTGTTGGGAGAGGGAGGCGCGCAGCACCCGATCTGGTAGATCGACGACCCCGGTTCCGACCCGTGCAACGAGAGCATGGGGAACGTGAAACGAGCGAATGGAGAAGAGACGATGACTGCAGAAACGAAGGATCTGGTGCCCGTTCACGGTGGCTGCAAGCAGCTTGTCGACCGGGTCGTGCCGCTTTCCCAGCGCAAGCGCTTCTTGGCCGAAGCCGCGAAACTGCCCAGCTTGCGGGTGACGGCGGCGGACCTGTCGACCGTCCATCGACTGGCCGACGGCGCACTGTCACCCCTGGAAGGCCCGATGCGGGCTGACGTGTGGCATCGGGTACTGGAGGAGAAGCGGATCGAGGCGAACGGTGGCTTCTACGCCTGGGGCATTCCGCTTTCCCTCCCGGTGACCGACGACGAGGCGAACGCGCTCTCGGCCGGCGGCTCGGTGGCCGTCTGTCAGGAGGACGGCGAGGTCGTGGCCATCGTCGACGCCATCGAGATCTTCGACTGGGACAAGGATCTCTACGTCCAGAAGGTCTACGACACGGAGCGTTACGATCATCCGGGCGGGCGCATGATCCAGAACGATGAACGCCTCAAGCTGGTCGGTGGTTCGATCCGCGCATTGCCCCAGCGGCTGCACCCCGAATACGGTGAGTACATGCTCTCGCCCTGCATGACGCGGGCCCTGATCCGCGATCGAAAATGGGAGCGAGCTCTCGCGTTCCAGACCCGGAATCCGCTTCACCGCGCCCACGAGTACGCACTGGTCGCCGGCGCCGAGCGCCTGACCGCTGCCGGGCATTTTACGGGCGTCGTGCTGAACCCGTTGGTCGGCGAGCTCAAGGGGGACGACGTCCCCGCTGTCATGCGCATGCGTTGCTACAAGGTGCTCCACGATCAGCGCCTGCTGGGTCAGGGCGACAAGGACGAAGCCATCTGGGAGAAGGCCGGCTACGCCATCGGCGACGTCTTCGAGCTGATCGGCCTGGACATGAAGATGTTCTACGGTGGCCCCAGCGAAGCCATCATGCACGCCATCTATCGCCAGAACTACGGCTTCAGCGATCTGGTGATCGGCCGCAAGCATGCCGACGCACCCTATGAGGACGGTTCCCCGATCTGGGGCGACTTCGAGGCCCAGGAAATCTTCCAGAGCCTGGCCGGTGAACTCCACATCCAGCCCTGCAAGATCGGCTTCGCCGCCTTCTACGAGGCGCTCGGTCGGGTCGACCTCAGCGAGAGGCACCCCGACGAGAAGCCCTACAGCATCAGCGGCACCAAGGTCCGGGAGCAGCTCAAGAACGGAAAGCGTCCGGACCCGCGTATCATGCGCCCGGAGACGGCCGATATCCTGATCGAGGCCTTTCGCGGCTGAGCGGCGGATACGGATGGGTTAGCCTCCCCGGCGCGTTCACGGAGGGGAGAGCGTCGTTCATGCGAATCGGGGTTCCGCGCGAGATCAAGGTGATGGAGTTCCGCGTCGGCATGGTGCCCGACGGCGTGCGCCAGCTGGTAGCCCAGGGGCACGAAGTCCACGTGGAGACCGGAGCCGGCAACGGCTGTGGCTTCGACGACGATGATTATGTCGACGCCGGCGCCCGGGTCGGCTCGCTGGAAGACGTCTGGGAGAGCGAGCTGGTCGTCAAGGTGAAGGAGCCACAGTCTTCCGAGATTGCCAGGCTTCATAGCGGTCAGACGCTCTTCACCTACCTCCATCTGGCCGCGGCTCCGGAGGTGACCCAAGGCCTGTTGGACGCGGGCGTCCTCGCCATCGCCTACGAGACGATCCGGACTCCCGATGGCGCATTCCCGGTTCTGGCACCGATGAGTGAGGTGGCGGGACGTCTGGCAGCCCAGATCGGTGCGATGCTGCTGCAAAAGGATCGGCAGGGAAAGGGGCTCTTGCTGGGTGGTGTTCCCGGGGTCAAGCGGGGGAAGGTGACGGTTCTCGGCGCCGGGACCGTGGGAATCAACGCCGTGCGGGTCGCCCATGCCCTCGGAGCCGAAGTCGACGTGCTCGACGTGGATCTGAAGCGTCTCACCTATCTCTACGACATCTTCTCCGGCGACCTCAACACGCTCTACTCCAATCCGGCCAACATCGCGCGCTCGGTCATCTCCAGCGACCTGGTGATCGGCGGCGTCTACGTGAGTGGCCAGCGAGCCCCCGTCGTGGTCACCGAAGAGATGGTGGAAGAGATGGAGCCGGGATCGGTGGTGGTCGACGTGGCGGTGGACCAGGGCGGCTGCGTCGAGACGATCCATCCGACGACGCACGCCGACCCGACCTACCTCGTACACGACGTGGTCCACTACGGAGTTGCCAACATGCCGGGTGCCGTTCCCCGGACATCGACCTTCGCCCTCACGAACACGACACTTCCCTACGTGGAGCGGCTGGCGGCCCTGGGGACCGAGGGGGCGCTGCGCGAGGATCCCGCGTTGCAGCAGGGGGCGAATATCTGGCGTGGACACGTGGTCTGCGAGGGCGTTGCGTTCTCCCTCGGACTTCCGCTTACGCCGCTGGAATCCCTGCTGGGCCGCTAGTCAGCTGACGCCGGCCAATGACTGGCGCCCATTGTCCTAGATCATCCTGATGCGCGCTTCGCTGGCGCGCGCGAGCAGGCTCTCCCGGTCCGTGCCCTCCTCGGGGTGGGCCGCGTAGCCGAAAGCAAGGCCGATTCGAACCGGCTGGTTCATGGCGTCGTCCTTGGAGACATCATCGGCCACGCTGCGTGCCAGGGCGAAGACCCGCTCGCTGGTCGAGAAGCCGGGCTCGGGCAGCAGGATCGTGAACTCCGCGGCTCCCGTGCGACCCGCCACGTCGAAGTCCCGCAGATGGGCGCGCAGGGCATCGGCCGTGCGCTGCAAGACCTTGCGAGCGAATGCGGCGTCTCGCGCTCGTTTGATCTCGTCAATGTTTTCGATGCGGCACACGGCAATCGCTACTGCACCCGGACGTCCACCCGCACGAGCGAGTTCCTCCTGAATACGCTTGTGCAGATACGTTTCGTTGAGGAGTCCGGTGTCCTCGTCGAAATTGCGAAACTGGCGCGCATGGGCGTGGAACTGGGCGTTCGTCAGGGCCCGCTCGAGGTGGGTTACGAACTTCTGGAACAGGGTGAGGTCTTGATCGGTAAAGCTGCCGGCGGTGAAGCGGTCCGTCTGAATCTTGTCGTAGAGCGCGAGCGTTCCGATCACGGCGCCATCGCGTTTCAAGGCAGCCGCCATGGTCGAACGGACATCACGGGAATACTCACTCAGGTGTCGTTCCTCGCGAAGATCACGAATGAGTGCGGGCGTGCGACGCTTGATGGCGTCCACCGAGAGCTGCTTGTCGAGTCGGAAGAGGGTTTCCTGAAGGCGGCCGTCGGCAGACCCGAAGTACGACCGGATCGAGTAGCGGCCGGTCTGCTCGTCCTGGAGACGCAGCACCGCGTGGTCGGCCTCGAGCACCATGGCACCCGAAGACGTAGCGAGGCGCACGACCTCGGCTGGATCGGTGACCGAGATCATCCGGATACCGGCCTCATTGATGGCCCCGATCTTGGTGGCCCGTGCCTGGCGTCGGGCCTCCCGTTCGAGAGAAGCGATCTCTTCGGCGGCCACGGCCGCCAGCTCGAGCAGGGTTTCTTCCGCCGCCCTTCCACTGGGCGCACCCTGGCCCGATTGCACCGACAACACGCCGACGAGCTCTTCTCCCGCCAGCAGGGGCAGGGCGGCCATGGCAAGCTCGTCGTCGGGTCCGCGGAGGAAGATCGCCTTCCGGGTCAGGGCGACCCGGCCGTCCACGCCCTGGCCGATCGCGATGCGGATCTCTTCGCCGAGCCCTGCGTTGTCGAGCGAGCTGCTGGCGAGGTAGAGGTCGCCCTCGTCGAGGTCGAGTAGGTAGAGATTCGCGATTCCGGCGCCCGCATGACCGACCACGTGGCGGCAGAGATCCGTCAGCCGCTCGCGCAAGGGTGCCTTGCCGGCCAGGATCTGGCGCAGCTCGCGAGCCGCGGCGTAGCGGTTGGCCTGGCTGCGAAGTGCCTCGTGCTCCTGCGCTCGTGCGATGATCTGGGCGTCGAGACGAGCGAGCTGCTCGGTGAACTTGAGGTCGTCTTCGGTGAACGCATCGGCCCGCAGCTTGTGATGGAGATTCAGTACGCCGAGGATCTGACCCTCGTGGATCAGCGGAACGCAGAGCGCCGATTCGACGTCGAGACGCTCGCGTACGATCTTGAAGCGGTGTTGATCGGCCTTGCCGCGAAGGTGGATCGATCGCGCCTCTTCGACTACGCGTCCGGCGATGCCCTCACCGATCTTGAGGCAGATCTTGGGCCATAGCTCCGGTTCGATGCCAATCGCCCAGCGCACACGGAGCTCCCGGCTCTCGGGGTCGAGCATCATCACGGAGCCGCCGTCCGCACCGGTCGCGCCGATGGCAATCTCGAGCATCCGGCGAACGAGTTCATCCGTATCGACGGTGAGGTTGTAGGACTCGACGACTTCGTGGAGCGCCTGGAGCAGCTCGACCTTACGGTCGTCCGACGTCGCTCCGTAACACCAGAGGAGGCGTGCGACCAGCGGAGTCACAATCTGGACGCCGCGTTCAGTCGCCTGACCGTAGGTCTCTGCGAAATCGCCTTGCTCCGACGCGTCGATCACGGCGAAGAGTTCGGGGTCGTCTGCGAGGTCCTGTGCGCTGGCGTAGACCTTGCCTCGCAGCGCCTCGGCGATCTCGGGCGCGAGACTCGCGAGGCGCGAGCGCAACGCGTCCGGGTCAGGATCGAAGACCCCGGCAATCTCCACCTCGGGATTCGCCAGCAGGAGGGGGATCAGCTGGAGCGACTCATCGGTGGCCCCGTGGATGCCGATCCGCCGGCGACTCATCCCGATTCTCCATCGGGTATGGTGTCGAGCTGGATCGTGAGGACGAGGGTGGACGTTCCTCCTTCCGCGTCACCGAGCACCAGCGGAATCCGTACGCTGCGGTCACCGCATCGCGACGCATGACCGACCGAGACGATCGTGAGATCCGGGCCGATGCGGACTCCTGAGCCGGCTTCGATCTCGCCTGCCTGGGGCCAAGGCGACTGCTGGTCCAACAGGGTCTGGGCGCTCTGGGCGGCCGCGTCGAGGGCGGCTCGATCGGGGCTGCTCGCTTCGTCGAGGATGGCCGCCTCCATGCGTTCGGCGCTGCTGGCTTCGGCCCTGGGCGGGTCTGGGGCCGTGTCCTTACCGGGCAGGGGCAGGGCCTGATTGCGCAGCGAGCGGATCACCTGCTTCGAGATGGTCGAGAGGGTCTGGAGGACGCCGGTGCCCTCGGTGGCCACGGACTCGAAGACGGCGACGCTGCCCGAATCGAGCTTGCGGTGAAGGTCTTCGAGAGCGTAGGGGTCTGCCAGGTCACGCTTGTTGTACTGAAGGACGAATGGAATGTCGGTGAGGTTGCGTCCGTAGGCGGCCAGCGACCGCCGCAGCTCCTCGTAGCTCTCCATGTTGGCATCGACCCGGTCGGCCGTCGCATCGATCACGAGCACGATGCCGTCCACCTGGTCCAGCAGCTGCTTTCGCGTCGCGACCTGATCCGACTGCCCGGGTGCTGCGATCAGCTCGATCTGGGTACGGATGCCCGCGACCTCACCCAGCGAGATCGGCAGCACCTCGTAGCTCGCCGCGGGGTCGAGGCTGCTCGGTACCTCGCGTAGCTCGCCGCGATGGTCCGGGCGCATCTTCGTGTACGCGGAACGGAGGTTGGCGCTCTTTCCTGCACCTTCTGCGCCCCAGTAGACGATGCGCGCGTTTACCTCTGCGGCCTCTCGGCTGACCTTCGCCATCAGAATTTCCCTTTCTTCGCCAGGATCCGCCGGGCATGGGTTGAGATGACCTGCGGAACATCCTTGCTCTTCATCAGATGCCGCAGGTCGGTGTCCTGCAGAAAATGGAGGAACTTCATCGCCGCGGTCTGCGGGCACTTCGGATTGCTGACCAGAGCCAGTTTCACCTGGTAGTTCCGTGTCCAGTTCCGATTGGTCGAAATCATGCGCAGCACTTCATCGCTGACGTTGCGAGACTTGGCGAAGATCGCGATCTCGTTGTCGGTGACCTTCGGGCTGCTGATCGCCGCCACGGCCACGATCTTGTTGCGGTCGCGGATCAGCAGACCCCGGGCCTCCTTGTTGCCCAGTCGGGCCAGCTTGACCTTCTGGAATATGCTCATCTGCTGGATCAGCGCGTACAGATTGGTGGTCGTGTCGTCGTCGATCGCCTCGTCGTCGTCGGATTCCTCGACGAGGGAGCGGGCGAATTCTCCGAGATCGTCTCCCAGCACGGCTCGCAGGGCGGCCTCGGCCTCGGAGACGCTGACCTCCCGGGTCTCCGGATCGTCGCCGCTGTCCGAGGGCAGATCCAAGCCGAGGAATGTGAGGATCCTTTCGATGACGGCGCGACCGGTCAGGGGGTTGGACCCCAGGGATTCGACGATCTCTGGAGTGCGCAGCATGCGCTCCTGGTTGTTCGCAATGATGTCGACGACGCGCTTGCAAGGCAGGGTGGCCAGGAAGGCGATCGTTCGGTCATCGGTGGCGATGTTCAGCGCCAGCCGCTCGATCCGCTGTCCGTCGTCCTTGAAGGTGTGAGCGAGGTGGGAGAGCAGCGCCGGATGACATTTTCCGCCGAGCACCGGGTCGATCACGCTGTCGGGCAGACCTTCGAGACTCTCGCGGGCCGTGGACTTCACCTCGGCGTCGGCATCGTGCATCAGGGCAAAGAGCACGGTAGCGAGCTCGGTGGGAGGAAGGGGCAGAGCGCCGCGAGCCGCCATCATGCGGGCTTCGCGCGGCGCATCGCGCCGGGCGTAGCGTTCCGCCTGTGGCGACAGCGTCAGGCGGATCTTCTGTCGTCCCTGCTCCTCGTCCACGTTTCCCCGATCTCTCTTCTCCGGGGCGCGTGCCCCGGCCTTCAGCGCCCCCCTTCGCCCTCTGGCCAGGCAGTCGCTAGGAGGCTTCCTTTTTTGCCGCGGCAGCCGCCGCAATGATCTTCTCGCGCACGTTGGCGGGGGCTTCCTCGTAGTGCGAGAACTCCATGTGAAATTCGCCCTGGCCCCCCGTCATGCTGGTCAAGGTCGTGGCGTACTCGAGCATCTCACCCATCGGCACCTGGGCCTTCACGACCGACATCGCACCGGACGCTTCAGTGGACTGCACCTGGCCACGACGGCTGGAGAGGTCGCCCATGACGTCGCCGACGTGGTCGGCCGGCGCCGAGATCTCGACGTTCATCACCGGTTCGAGAATCGTGGGCTTGGCCTGCTCGATACCCGCCTTGAATCCGAACGAAGCGGCCAGCTTGAAGGCCATTTCGTTCGAGTCGACCGCGTGGTGCTTGCCATCGATGCAGCGGACTCGGACATCCACCACGGGGTAGCCGGCAAGGGGTCCCGCATCACAGGATTCCAGGATGCCCTTTTCGACGGCCGGGATCAGCCCTCGCGGAATGGATCCGCCCTTGATCTCGTCCACGAACTGAATTCCTTCCCCGCGGGGCAAGGGTTCGAGCGTGAGGTAACACACCCCGAACATGCCTTTTCCTCCGGTCTGCTTCTTGAGCTTGCCCTCGATGTGCTCCGCCTTGCGCGTGATGGTCTCGCGGTAGGGGACCTTTGGGGTCTTCAGCTCGACTCCCACACCGAACATTCGTTGGAGTTTCTGCGCCGTGATGCGGACGTGAAGCTCTCCCATGCCGGACAGCAGGAACTCGCCGGTGGAGGCTTCTCGCCCCAGATGGAGCGTCGGATCCTCTTCTACCAATCGGCCAAGTGAGGAATAGACTTTATCCTCGTCTTCCTTGGATTTCGCCTGGATGGCATAGGAAATGACACCCTGGGGAATGGGAATTTCCGGCAGCGGGATCCCTCCCTTTTCGGCGGTCAGGGCGTGACCGGTATGCACGGACTTGAGCTTTGCGACCGCCACGATGTCGCCCGGGCCCGCCTCGGGAACGTCCCGGTGCTCCTCGCCCTTGAGCAACAACAGCTTTCCGAACCGCTCCTTCGCGTTGGCCGAGACGTTGAGCACCGACAGGTCTGCTTTGACCGTGCCGGATACGATCCGCATGACCGAGAGGGTGCCCGCGTAGCGGTCGATCAGGGTCTTGATCACGACGGCCGTGAAGGGTGCCTCCGTGCTGGGCTCCACCTGGGTACCGGCGTCGTCGGCCGCCTTCCAGGCCGGTCGGTCCGCGGCGGACGGCAGCAGTTCCGTGATACCCCACATGAGTGTGGGAACGCCGAGCTGGGTCAGTGCAGCGCCGCAGAAGACGGGCGTGATCTTACCGTCCCGTGTGCCCGCCATCAGTCCGCGTGCGAGCTCGTCCTCGGTCAGATCGCCTTCCTCCAGATATTTCTCGAGCAGCGCGTCGTCACACTCGGCCACGTCCTCCACCAGGGCTTCGTGGGCGGCCTGCACGGCATCGGCCATGTCGTCCGGGATCTCGCCCTCTCCGTCCGCAGTCACGGCCTTCATGTGAAGCAGGTCGATCACGCCCGAAAAGTTCTCGTGTTCACCAATGGGAAGAGTCACGACCGCCGGGCTGGCATCGATCTTCTTCAACGACTCGACCGCAGCATCGAAGTCGGCCCGTTCACGATCCATGCCGCTGATGAAGGCGATTCTCGCGACGCCGATGTCGCGACACGATTTCAGCATGCGAGTGGTGCCCACCTTGGCGCCGCCCGCGGCGTTCACCACGAGAACAGCCCCGTCGAGTCCGTGCAGCGCGATGCGGCCATCGGCCTGGAAGTTCGAGTCGCCGGGGGTGTCGACCAGGGTGAGGTGCTTGCCGTTGGTATCGAAGCCATAGATGGAACAGCTGATGGTTGTGTGCCGTTCCTTTTCCTCGGGCAGGTAGTTCAGCACAGACGTCCCATCGTTTACGCTTCCCAAGTGGCTGGTCGCGCCGGCGGTGTGAAGGATGGCTTCGCCGAGTGTCGTCTTGCCGTCTCCTGAGTGGCCAATCAGGGCGAAGTTGTAGGTGTCCGCGACCTTCACGTTCTTCATCGAGAACTCTCCTTTTGCGACCCGTCTGCCTGGGGACGGTTCTTTTCGAAAATGATGCGCAACCCTTCCAGCGTCAGGAACGGCTCGACGCGCTCGATGGTGCTCGTTTCGTTCGCGACGAGATGGGCCAGCCCCCCGGTGGCGATCACGCGCGCGTCTTCGCCGAGCTCACCGCGAATCCGAACCGCTATGGAGTCAACGACGCCGGCGTAGCCGTACAGCAGCCCCGATTGGATGGCGCCCGTCGTGGTCTTTCCAATCACACTCTTGGGGCGCGCGATTTCAACGCGATGAAGCATCGAGGTGCGCTCGAACAGGGCCTCCATCGCCGTATGCATACCCGGGAAGATCACACCGCCCAGATACTCGCCATCGCGCGAGACGCAGTCGAAGGTGATTGCGGTGCCGAAGTCGACCGCGATCACGGGGCCGCCGAACATCTCGAAGGCGGCCACCGAATTCACGATCCGATCCGCCCCGACCTCGCGCGGGTTCTCGTAGCGCACGGGCATGCCGGTACGGATCCCCGGGCCTACGATCAGGGGAGGGCGGTCGAAGAGCTTGGTGGAGACCCGCTCCCAGATGGGCAGCAGCGGCGGGACGACACTCGAGATGATGATGTCGCTCACGTCAGAGGTGCGCCGCCCTGCATGGTTGAACAACGCGGTCAACGTCATGGCCACCTCATCGGAGGTCTGCTCCCGATGGGTTCCGATTCGCCAGTGTTGAGCGAGCTTGCAACGCTTCTCACCGTCCTTGGCACGATAGTCGAATACGCCGATCGAAACGTTCGTATTTCCGATGTCGATTACGAGCAGTACACTCAAGCATTCTCCTTGGCGATGGTGACATCGCCGGCGATCACGCGGGTCTCGCCGCCGCCGTCCTTCTCGATTCTCAGCGTTCCATCCTGGGCGATCCCGATCACGGTGCCCTCGATCTCGTTGCCGGCCAGCTCCATGACGCGTACCCGGTGACCCGTCATCCGGAGCCGCGCCTCATAGGCAGGCCTCAGGCTCTCGAATCCGGCCGACTGACATCGATCCAGAACGCGTTCCAGCGCATTGTACAACCGGCAGGTGAACGCGACGCGATCGATTCGTTCGCCACAGTGACTCGAGAGGCTCGTGGCCAGGCTTCTGAACTCGTCGGGAAAGGAATCGCGGTCGACGTTGAGGTTGACGCCGATGCCGAGTACGAGATAGGAGACGCGGGTGGCCTCAGCGCCGAGCTCGACCAGGATTCCCGAGGTCTTGAGCCCGTTGAGCAGCACGTCGTTTGGCCACTTCAGTTCGACTTGATCCGGGTCGGGAACCGAGTCGGCAATGGCCTCGGCCACACCGATGGCGGCCGCCAGGATCCAGGTCGGCGCCTCGGCCGTGGTGATCTGCGGCCGCAGCACGATCGACGTGTACAGATTGAGATGGGGCGGCGAGAAGAAGCTGCGGCCGAGGCGGCCCCGGCCCGCGGTCTGTTCTTCGGCAATGACGGCCGTGCCATGTGCGGCGCCCGAACGGGCCAGATCCTGAGCCACGCGATTGGTCGAATCCGTCGTCTCGAACCATTCGAGCCGGCGACCGAGCCAGCGCGTCTCGAGTCGGGCATGGATTTCTTCTGGATAGAGACGGTCGGGAGCTTCGGTGAGGCAGTAACCGTCGCCGGCTGCAGCCTCGATCTTGTAGCCGAGCGCGCGCAGCGCCTCGACGTTCTTCCAGATTGCGGTGCGAGAAACGTTCAGCTGGCTCGAAAGGTCGGCACCGGAACAGGTGCCCTCGCCGGCGCGTCGCAGGGATTCCAGTACGCGCGCCGGCCCGCTCTTCATCTCGTCGCCCCCACGCTGGTGTTTTCTCCGCCACTCTGGAGGATCTCGAGGGCAACGTCGGCGCCTGGGGCCGAGTGTGTCAGGGCGCCGATCGAGATGCGGTGTACGCCGGTTTCGGCGTAGCGTCGAACGTTGTCGAGGTTGATGCCGCCGCTGGCTTCAAGGAGGGCACGGCTGCCGACCCGCGTGACGATGGATTCGATCTCCTCGGGAGTCCGATTGTCGAGCAGCAGGAAATCGGCGCCCGCATCGACGGCCTTGATGGCATCGGCTTCGCTCTCGACCTCGATCTGGATCCTGAGATTCGCCGGGGCCTCGGCGATGGCAGCCTTGACCGCCGCTTCGACGCCGCCCGCCAGCGCGACGTGGTTGTCCTTGAGCAGGATTCCATCATACAGGCCGACGCGATGATTCACAGCGCCTCCGACCGCGGTCGCATACTTGTCGAGCGCTCGCCAACCGGGAAGCGTCTTGCGGGTGTCGACGATCCGGGCGCGCATGCCCGCCACGGCGTCGACGTAGCGCTTGGCCTGGGTGGCGATTCCGCAGAGGCGGCCCAAGAAATTGAGGGCGGTGCGTTCCGCCGCCAGGATGGCGCGCAGGTCGCCGATCACGCGCGCCATGGGCTGGCCGGGCTCGAGACGGTCGCCGTCCGAAACCACCGGCTCGAAGTCTCCAGCCGGATCGAGGCAGCCGAAGACGGCGGCTGCGACTTCGAGACCGCAGACCACCAGCTTCTGACGAGTCTCGATCACGGCATCGCCCTGGCGGCCAGCTTCCACCACGAGCGGAGTGGTGGCGTCACCCGGACCCACGTCCTCCTCGATGGCCATCTCTACAAGCGGCCACCAGCTCCGTGCCGGGGGGATGGACACGCGCTGCATGGTCTCGAGACGTTAGCAGTCCAACTCGGCGTTCGCGTTCAGAAAGGGACCGACCACCGAATCGCGCGGGCCGCTCTTCCCCGAGGGGCGTCGGCTACTCGGACTCGCCCTTCATCCGGCGAATCTCCTCGCGGATCAGGGTCTCGGCCAACTGCGGGATCACCTCCCACGCGATCTTCTCGACTCGTTCCAGAGCTTGACGGACGATCTGCTCGGTGACGTCACCGAAGGCCTCCCAGGCGATCTTCTCCAGGGTGTCGTGGAGCCGGTTGCGCAGCTCGGAAGACACGCTCGAGAGGTCGACGTCCGAAGCCGACGAGACAGCGAGTGCCGGCGGCGGCTCCTCGAGCACCTGCACCGCGGACGTATCCGCGGCGGAGACCGTCGGAACGAGATCCTCCAGGCCCGGCGGGTCAATCGTGACCGCCGCCAGGGGCTCGGCCGCGTCGGGCGCAGCGCCCAGCAGGTCGTCCACGGACTGCGGAGCCGCCGGCGCGACCACGTCGAAGTCATCGAGTAGCGGATCGGCGATCGGCGCCGGCGCCGGCGCCGGCGCCGGCGCGGCGGGTGTCGCGGCCAGCGGATCGCCCAGGTCCGAAGAGGAGACGTCGAAGCCCGATGCTCCCTTGGGATCCACCACCGTTGCCTCGGCCAGCTCGTTGGCATTGATCGCGGGGGTTTCGGAATTGGTGTCGCCCGCCGATCCCAGATCGAATTCGAAGAGGTCTTCGCCTCCACTCGAATCCCCGACCGGCGCGCCGCCAGCGATCAGCGAATCCGCTTCGGGCGTGGCGTCGGCCGCGGCGTCGGCCGCGGGCATGCCCAGCTCGTCGTCCAGCAAGCGGGTCGTCGCCGGGGCGGCGAAGTCGTCGCCTGAGGTCAGGTCGTTGCCCGAGTCGTCCGGAAGCAGCGCGACGGTGCTGTCGGGCGCTGCGGATGCCATCGGCGCGTCCATGGGTTCGAGCGTCGTCGCGTTGTCGCCCGCACCGATCGACAGGTCGTCGTCGCCGAAGGCAAACGTGCCGCCGCTACTGCCGGCCGGGTTGACGTCGATCGCGAGGCTGTCGGCGGTCGGCGCCAGATTCTCTTCCGGGGCCGGCGGCGCAGTCGCGGCCGGAGCCTGTTGGGACAGATCCTCGTCGAAAAAGTCGAAGCTCTCGCTGTTCGAGCCGCCATTTTCGGGAGACGGCGACGCGGTCATGGCCGCAGCCGGCGGCGCTGCAGCGGGCGCCGCCGCGGGCGCGGCCGCGGGCGCGGCCAGCAGCTCCTTGACGCGATCGACCAGGGTCTGTGCTTCGAAAGGTTTGGCGATGTGTCCGGCAGCACCGCACTGGCTGGCGCGCTCTTCGTCGAAGGCCTCGAAGGTACCGGTCAGCAGCAGCACGGGGATGTGCTGCAGCGAAGGATCGGCGTTGATCGCTTCGCACACCTCGTAGCCGTTCAGGCCGGGCATGACGACATCGGCCAAGATCACATCGGGGCGCACCTCGCGCGCCTTCAGCAGGGCGTCGTCGCCGTTGTCGACTGTGATCAGTGTGACATCCTCGCTGGCGAAGCTGATGCCGACCACCTTCTGGATCGTTACGCTGTCGTCTGCGAGCAGGAGCGTCTTGGGCATGTTTCCCCCGGTATAGCGCGCCAGACGGCAGCAAGGGCCGCCCGCGCCGGATTCTCCTCAGCATGTAGTATCGTCGCTGGACCCGCCGAGATTGAATGGTTTTCGGACCCGGCCGTCCAGTGCAGGCCCGCGCAGCCTCCCCCGGGGATGGTTCAAGGTGGTCACAGGTACCTCCGATGCACGTCTGGATGGGGGAGAGGGTGTCCACCGCGTGAATCTCCGGTCCGCCGCACTCACGGACATAGGCCGCCGCCGCAAGGCGAATGAGGACTGCTACGCGCTGGCTCCCGAAATCGGTCTCTATCTGGTGGCGGACGGCATGGGAGGCCACGCTGCGGGCCAGCTTGCGAGCGAGCTGGCGGCTCAGGCCGTAGTAGACACCCTGAGGAGCCTGATCGACGCCTCGGCGAGCCTGACCGAGAAGCTCCGTTATGCGACCGCTGCGGCGAACCGGGAGATCCTGGCCGCGGTCCGGCAGCGCCCCGCACTCACGGGAATGGGGACCACCCTGGTCGCCGTCCTGGCCTCGCCAAATCGGATTGCCCTGGCCCATGTGGGCGACAGCCGCGCCTACCTGATCCGCGCCGGTCGCATCCGCCAGCTTACCGACGACCACTCCCTGGTGGCCGAGCTGGTGCGCCGCCACGAAATCAGCGAGACCGCGGCCCGGGGGCATCCCCACCGCCACGTCCTGACCCGGGCGCTGGGTGTCCGTCGCGGTGTCGAAGCCGATCTCGCGGAATTTACACCGGCGGCCGGCGACAGCTTCGTCCTCTGCTCCGACGGTCTCACCGGCCATGTGAGCGACGACGAGATCTGCGAGACCGTGCTGGCCGAGCAGAACAACCTCGATTCCGCCTGCACCCACCTGGTCAACCTGGCCAACGCCCGCGGCGGCGACGACAACGTCACCGTCGTGATCGTTCGCTGCGAAAAAGATTGACGCCTCGCGGTTTGGAGCTTCGAGGGGATGCAGGCTCCCAGAAAGACGACGAGGCTCTCGTTTGACGACGGGGGGCCCGCATCCGGTCCGTCAGTTGTTCAGTGAGGAAAATGCAGTCCGTTGTTCGGTCGGGAACTAACGGTCGAGTAGGGCCTTGAGCTTGGATCGCAGCCGCAGCACCGCCTTGGTGTGGATCTGGCAGACGCGGGACTCGGTGATGCCGAGGATCCCGCCGATCTCCTTCATGTTGAGATCTTCGTAGTAGTAGAGCGAGACCACCAGGCGTTCTTTCTCGGGAAGGGTGGCGATCGTCTGGGCGATCACCTGCTTGGTTTCGGTCAGCTTGAGCGTCGCAAACGGATTCTCGGAGTGGACGTCTTCGACGATGTCGGCGAAGGTTCCCGCCCGGTCACCGTCGGCGTTGGTGCCGCGGATCTCTTCCAGGTTGACGAGCGAGATGCCGCGCACCTGATTGAGCAACTCGTGGAACTTGTCGATCTGGAGTCCGAGAGAATCGGCCACCTCATCGGTGCTTGCCGGACGCCCGAGGCGCTGCTCGACTTCGCCGTAGGCGCGCTCGAGCTTGCGGCTCTTTTGGCGAACACTTCTCGGCACCCAGTCGAGTGACCGTAGCTGGTCCAGGATCGCACCCTTGATCCGGAACTCGGCATAGGTCTTGAACTTGCAATTCTTATCGGGGTCGTATTTCTCGATGGCGTCCATCAGTCCAATGACGCCCGTGTTGTGCAGATCGTCGAGGTCGATGTGTGAGGGCAGACGCACGGCGATGCGATTCACGATGTATCGAATCAACGGCGTGTGATCGAGGACGATCTGCTCCCGGAGGGAGGGGGGGATTTCGGAGTGCTTCTCCTTGGCCTCGCGGAGCAGCGTTTCCATCGAATTCTCTCCTTTGAACTCTGTTGTGGGTCTGTGGTCCGGTGGGTCCAGTCTGCCCGCCGGCTGCTTCTGAGCTGCTGCATTAAGCACGGCCCATGCCAATCCACGTCAGTGACCCGAGCTGTTGCGGCCGGGTTGCGCGCCTGCTGCGTTCGGCGATCGCACCGATGGCTTCCAGGTCCCTGGAATCCGGGGGCTTTTGCCCGGATCAGGCCCCGTTCGATTGCGCAGGAAATTGCGAGGAGGCCGTGCAGCCCGGAGTGGCGGCAGGACTCGAGTGACCCCGAAAGCGTCGAAGTTCCGACGCTCTGGCAGCCGAGGCGTTACGAAACCGTCAGTCGGCCCGTCAAGGCTGACAGCGAAGGAAAGGTCCCTTCCCTTTCAGGGTCCGCCAATCGGCAACCGGGGAAAGGCGTCTTTTGTCGCCTGCGATTCAGGCGTGCCGCGCAGCGGCAGCGATGGATCGGGAACCGAACCCATCGCGCCGCGAAGTGGCGGGGTCGGCTCAGACGTCGTCCGACTCTTCGGGCTCTTTCTCCTCGAGGCCCTTCTTCTTGATCTTCTCGAGAAGAGTAGTGCGGTTCAGGCCGAGCAGGCGTGCCGCCTGGTTCTTGTTCCAGTGGGTCTGTTCGAGGGCTTGGAGGATCAGGTTCGATTCGAAGTCGTCGACGACCCCGCGGAACGAGAGTCCGCCGGGGGGCAGCTGGGGAACCGGGACCGTTGGCGCCGTGGGCTTCGTGATCTGGGGCGGCAGGTCGTGGATCTGGACTTCGCCCTCGACGCAGAGGACAACGAGTCGCTCTACCAGGTTCTCGAGTTCGCGCACGTTGCCCGGCCAGTTGTGGCTGCAGAGCAGCTCCATGGCCTCGGCGCTGAAGCCGCTCACTTGACGCTGCTTGTCGGCGTTGGCCACCTCCAGGAAGTGGTGGATCAGCAGCGGAATGTCGTCCCGGCGGTTTCGGAGGGGAGGGACCTCGATCGGGATCACGTTGAGTCGGTAGTAGAGATCCTCCCGGAAGCGGCGCTCCCGGATCGCCTGCTCCAGGTCCTGGTTGGTAGCGGCCAACACCCGGACATCGACCGAAACGGTCTTCGACGAGCCGACGGGCTCAAAGGTCCGGTCCTGCAGCACCCGCAGCAGCTTCACCTGGAGGTTGGGGCTCATGTCCCCAATCTCGTCCAGGAAGATGGTTCCGCCGTCGGCCACGGTGAAGCGGCCTTCGCGGTGTCGGATGGCATTGGTGAATGCGCCCTTCACGTGACCGAAGAGCTCGGACTCCAACAGTTCTTCGGGGATTGCGCCGCAATTGACCGTCACCAGCATCCGGGTCGCCCGGGGGCTGTTGTAGTGGATGGCCCGGGCGATGAGCTCCTTGCCGGTACCACTTTCACCCGTGATCAGCACCGTGCTGTCGGTCTCGGCCACCTTGGCGACCACATCGAGGACCGAGTGGAGGGCAGGGCTGGATCCGACGATGTTCTCGAACTGGTAGCGGGATTGGAGCTGACGCTGCAGCATGCGGTTCTCGGACTTGAGGCGCCCGACTTCGATGGCCTGCTCCACCAGGCGCCTGACCACGTCGAGATGGCCCTGGTCGAAGGGCTTCTCCAGGTACCAGAAGGCACCGGCGCGTAACGCCTCCACGGATTGCTCGGCGCTTCCGTACCCCGTGATCACGATGCACGGCAGGTCGGGAGCAATCTCCCGGATCTGGCGCACCAGCTCGAGGCCGTTGATGCCCGGCATCTGGATGTCCGAGAGGACGAGATCGATCGAATGCTCGGCGACGGCCACGAGGGCTTCGGTTGCATCGCGCGCCGTGATCACGTTATGACCGACCCGCGTCAGGATGCGTTCCAAGGCCTTGCGGTACAGCTCTTCGTCATCGACGATGAGCACGTTGTTCTTGCGCAGTGGAGACTCCCCTCACGATCGTAGGGGGGGCCGAATCAGTGTAGGGAGCCCCCTCGTCCCATTCAAGAGTCCCGAATCCGGGACCGATAAACGGGACATGGCTTCCGCCGGTTCGATTGCCGTTTCTCGAGACGGCCGGGGCTCCCTCGATGACTCACCGGGTCTGGTGCTGTTGGTCGATGACGAGCCCCTGCTGTTGCGTTCTCTCCGGAGGATCCTCGAGGCTGAGGGCTATGAGACAGTGCTGGCGGACTCCCCCGAAGCCGCCGAGGCGGCGCTGGCCGATCCCCGCCTCTCGGTGGTGCTACTGGATCTGTTCCTGGGGGCCAGCAGTGGACTCGATCTGCTGGACCACGTGAAGCGCGTGCGCCCCGATGTCGAGGTCATCATGATGACGGGTCACGCCAGCATCGAGAGTGCCGTGGGGTGTATCCGTCGCGGGGCCTTCGACTACCTCGCCAAGCCCTTCGACGACCTCTATCGGGTGAAGACCACGGTCGGCAAGGCGCTGGAGCGCCAGCGGCTGGTCCGTCGCAATCACCAGCTGGAGGAAGAGCTGCGCGAGCGCTCGACTTCGTCGGAGCTGATCGGCAACGCGCTGGCGATGCGGTCACTCGATCGAACCATCCATAGCCTGCGCCACAACGAGAGCCACGTCCTCATCCAGGGCGAGAGCGGAACGGGCAAGGAGCTGGTTGCCCGCGCCATCCAGGCCAGCAGCCCGCGGGCCGCCGGAGTCTTCGTTCCCGTCGACTGCGGCGCCCTGCCCGAAAGCATCATCGAGAGTGAACTCTTCGGTCACGAAAGAGGCGCCTTCACGGGCGCCGTCGGCTCTCCCGGTCTTTTCCGGGTGGCCGACAAGGGGACGCTCTTTCTCGATGAGATCGGCGAGATTCCGTCGAGTGTCCAGGCCAAGCTGCTGCGGGCTCTCCAACACAAGGAAATCCGCCCCGTGGGTTCGTCTACCACCGTCCCCATCGACATCCGTGTGATCTCGGCCACCCACCGCAATCTCGAAGCGATGGTGGCCGAAGGCGGCTTCCGGGCGGACCTCTTCTACCGGCTCAACGTGGTCCGAATCGAGATCCCGCCCCTGCGGGAGCGACGGGAGGATATTCCCCTGTTGGTCTATCACTTCCTGCGCAAGCACGGGCGTGAGAATTCGCCCGCGATGGGAATCGAAGACGCCGCACTCGAAGCTCTGGAGGCCGCCAACTGGCCCGGAAACGTCCGAGAGCTCGAGAACACGATCGAATCGGCGCTGGCCCTGGCGCCGGGACCGCGGCTGCGATGTGCTGATCTGAATCTCGGACGTCCTGGACTGCGGCCGACCCTGACGGCCGCCCCAACCGGACTTCCGCTGTCTCTGGAAGCCTACGAACGGGAGGTACTGCAGCGCGCACTGTCCGAATCCGGCGGAGACGCCGCCGAAGCGGCGCGCCAGCTCGGCATCGGGCGTAGTACCTTGTATCGAAAGCTTGGCCAGCACGGAATTGGCACCGGTGGCAAGGGGGGTGGTCCGTAGCCATCGATCCGTTAGATTGGTGGCCGGCCCCCCCGACTGATTCGCTGTCTCGCTGCAACGAACGATTCGCCGTTCTCAAAAAGGGAGCGCGATTGGGATTCGCGAGCTCAAAGGTCTGCATCCTCGTCGTCGAGGCCGCGTCGGGGAAGCGTGGCATCGCAGCCGCCTTGTCGCGCCTGGGTGATGACGCGCGGCTCGAATTCCACACGGACACCGAAACATCCATTGCGCGTGCCCGCTCTGGCGAAGTCGACGTGGTCGTCGTCGACCTTGGGCTCGGGGGCGACGCCGAGCGACTGATGGATTCGCTGAGACGCGACGGACCGCCCGCGATTGTCGTCGACGACCGACTGAGCAACGACCGGGCTCTCGAGTGGTTCCGGCGCGGTGCCGCGGACTGCGTGGCACTCGAAGGCGGCGACGCCGAACTGCTCGCGGTGGTCGTCCTCGAACAGATCCGGCGCTGGCGGGCGATTCATGAGCGGGGTGCAGCCGAGAACCGCATCCGAGAGCTCGAGCATTACAGCGAGAGCGTCGTCCAGAACATGAACAGCGCCGTGCTCGTCGTCGATCAGGACGGAACGGTCACGACCAGCAATGCGCCCGCCGTCGAGATCCTGGGACGCTCAACGAAGGCGCTGCTCGGTCAGTCGGTGATCGACTGGTTCAAGGATGCCTCGGGCAAGGGCATGCTGGCCAGCACCCTGGCCGATGGACGCACCTTCAAGGGAGCCGAGAGCCAGATCACACGGCCCAACGGTGCAGTCCTGCCCATTGGAATCTCGATCGCACCGATTGCGGACGGCAACGGAGTCACCCATGGCGCTGTGGCGACCTTTCAGGACCTTACGGGCATCCAGCAGCTCCAGCGTCAGCTGCTCCAGAGCGAGAAGATGGCGTCGATCGGGCAGCTCGCGGCCGGTGTGGCCCACGAGATCAACAATCCCATGGGCTTCATCCACGCGAACCTTTTTCAGATGGCCGAGTACCTGTCGGATCTGCGGCGCGTCTGGACCCAGGTGGAGTTGCTCCAGAAGGCAGTAAGCCGGGCAGAGATGGCGGAAATTCAAAGGACGTCGGAGCGGTTGGCGGGCATTGTCGATGAGACCGACGTCGATTTCCTGTTGACGGATCTCGCCAAGGCGATCCGCGAATCCCAGGAGGGATCCGAACGCATTCGTCACATCGTCCACGACCTGCGCGACTTCTCGTATCCGGATTCTGGGCGACAGGTCGTGGCGGACGTGAACCAATGCCTGGAGTCAACGGCCAACATCGTCTGGCCCATGATGAAGCACCTGGTCGTTCTTGAGAAGGAGTACAGCGACCTTCCCGCGGTGACTTGCTTCCCGATGCAGCTGAAGCAGGTCTTCATGAACCTGTTGGTGAACGCCTACCAGGCGATCGAGGAGCGCCTCGGGGACGCGGCGCATCGGAGCGGCGAGACCGGGCGTATCCAACTCCGAACCGAACCCACTGGAAACCATGTGCGCATCACCATCACCGACGACGGCGTCGGAATCGATGCCGAAAATCTTGATCGCATCTTCGATCCGTTCTTCACCACCAAAAAAGTGGGTTCGGGTACGGGTCTCGGTCTTTCGACGACCTACAGCATCGTGCAGCGACACGGTGGCACGATCCAGGTAGAGAGCACTCCGGATGACGGAACGACGTTCCGCATACTGCTGCCGGTGGACGGCGCCGATGTCGTCGGATGAAACTCGCTCTCTCCTGATCGTAGATGATGAGGCTCGCATTCTATCGGCGCTGCGTCGCACCCTGCGCCGCGAGGGCTACGAGATCCTGACCGCCGAGACCGCCGAGGAGGCCCTTCGGATTCTCGACGAGCGGTCCGTCGATGCGATCCTCTCCGACAACAAGATGCCGGTCATGAACGGTTCGGAGTTCCTTCGAGAGGCGGCCCGCCGCTGCCCCAACGCGGTTCGCATGATCATCACCGGTTGGACCGAAGAGATCCCGCCGTCCCAGCTGGAGTCGCTTGGCGTCTGCGCCCTGGTTTCCAAGCCGTGGGACGATGACAAGCTGAAGGCGACCTTGCGCCGCGCCCTGGGCCTCTGAGCCGGGCGATGAAAGGCTGGCGCGGGCAGGCTCGGGTCCTCCCAACCCAGTCTGGCCGGACCAAACGGGGACGTTCTTGAATATTCAACTCCATCCCGTTCATGATCGCTTTCCGGGGTCGGGGAGTTGAATATTCAAGAACGTCCCCGTTTGCGCCGTTTGCGCTATTCAACAACGTCCGCGTTTGCCGCGTTTGCCGTTTGCGTTGGTACGATCAGTCCAGCGAGAGCCGGCTCAGGTACTCGAGGTCGCTTTTCTGAGAGGCCTTGCCGCCGATCGCAAGCACGCGGAAGCTGCGCTGCTTGCCTCGGGTGTAGTAGATACGACCCTTGCCCGCGAAGCCGAGCTCGAAGATGGAGAGGCTCGGGGGAAGGCCGCCCACCTTGCGGCGCGAGCCGGCGGTCTCGACGTCGCCGTCGAGTTTTTTGAGGCTCTCTTCGGCGCGCAGCCTCATGCCTTCGTTGCCCAGCGATGCCATGTCGCGAAGGGCACGGTCGTCGACCTCCAGATTGGCGTAGAGAGCGCGCAGTCGCTTGGAAAGCTGCTCGGTGATCTTCGTCTTGCCAGCGGCAGTCGACGTCCCCTTGGCAGCGCGTTTGAGGTTTTCCTGGAGACCCCGGATCTCGCCTTCCTTCTGTTCGAGGTCCTGGACTGCTTCGTCCAGCAGATCTTCGAGTGCTTCCCGCTCGGTCTCGAGGTCGGTCGAGCTGGTGACACGCTTTCGCAGCTCCTGTTCCCTGCTCTCGAGCTCCTTCAGCTTGGTCCGCAGGGCAGACCGCTCGGACTCGAGGACCGAGACCTCCTGGGCGTGGGCGCGTTCTGCGGGCTCGAGTTCGGCGAGGCGGTTCCGGACCTTATCGAGCTCGGTCTGGATCGACACGGCGCGTTCGGCCGAGGCGTTGCGCGATGCCATGGCGGCGTTGAGCAGCTCTTCTTCCCGAAGCGCGATCGAGCGGGAATGCCGGAAGAGCAGCGGTATCAGCATCATTCCCAGGGCGACCCAGACAGAGCCCGAGAGCAGCGAGTCGAGGGGAAGCGTCACTGACACCGTCGCCATCACGGGCAGCAGTCGGTCGGCCTCGTCGAAAGCGCTTGTCGGGTTCGAGCTCGGCGGTGGCGGCAGCGTCGTTCCGCCGAGAAAGATGGGGGTGCGACCGTCTGCGCCGAGGACGATCGGGATGACGCGCACTCCCAGGATGCGGGTCCAGACCGAAGCATTGATCGCCTGGTGCAGGCGCTGCTGGATCTGGGTGACGATGGATCCCTGGGCCGGGCTGACGCGTACGGCGTCGGCGATGACCGCTTCGAAGTGGCTCTGGAGCAGGCGCTCGCCCACATCGATCGCCCCGACAGACAGGACCACGTAAGCGAAGATTCCGACATAGACGATGCGGAACGCTTTGAGGCGATCTAAGGCGCCCTCAGCCCGAGAAGAATCGGTCATCTGGAACCAGAGTTTACCGCTGGCGCTGCCGGGGGCCACGGCGCGAGCCGAAGGCTCACAACCGTCGTGCGGCTCGGGCTTGCGGATGGCACGCGCATCCGTGGACCGGGCTCGGCTGCTACGGTCTGCCTCCATGCGGGTTGTCGATCTCGATCGTGACATGCGCGACGTCATCCCTACGGGTACGACACGCGATAGCGAATTTCTGTTCCAGCGCATGACGGAGGCGACCCTGGGTCGCACCCGGGCCGCTCCCGGACGGCGCATCCTCGATGTGGCCAGCGGGATCGGCCAGGACGCTGTGGCATTGGCTTCCGAAGGCGCCTGGGTCGTGGGGGCCGAGCCTTCGGCCCGGATGTCGGCCCTGGCCCAGCTGCAGGCCGCAAAGCGAGACGGACCCCTTCCCAGCTGGATTCGCGCCTGGTCCGATGCGTTGCCGTTCGCGACCGGCAGTTTCGACGCCACCCTGTGCAAGGGCTCCATCGACCACTTCGATCGTCCGCGGCTGGCCATCTCCGAAATGGCGCGCGTGACCCGGCCCGATGGCATTGTCGTACTCGCCATTGCCAACTTCGAATCCACGGCCTGCCGCCTGGCGCGTGCGGGCGATCACGTCAAGGAAGCCTGGCTTGGCCGGCAGCTGCCCACGGGTCGTCGGCACTACGATGTGCCCCACGATCACTTCACCCGCTACGAGATCGACCTCATGCGTGAACAGGCCAGCGAGTCGATCGAGCTCGAGGTGGTCGAGGGGATCTCGATGGCCTGGGGCCTTCCCGGTTGGAGTCGGACCGTCGAGCGGCTTCCGGCGTCGCTGGCCGATCGCGTGCTTCAGGGCCTCGACTGGCTGGCTCGCGCCATTCCGGCATTGGCCGACGTCGTCGTGCTGGCGGGGCGCCCGCGCCGTTCGGCGATCGCTTCGACGTAGACGTCGGCCGTCGCCTTGGCGATCTCGGGCCAGCTGTAGTGCTGGGCGATGCCACGACGTCCCCGTGCTCCGAGCTCGGCGCGCGCCTCCGGCTGCTCCAGCAGGCTGACGATCCCCTTGGCGAGGGCGTCGGGGTCGTCGCGGTCGACCAGCATGCCACCGCCACCGGCTTTCACGACTTCGGGAAGCGCCCCGGCCCGGGTCGCGACCACGGGCGTCCCGCAGGCCATGGCTTCGGCGGCCGGCAGTCCGAACCCTTCGTAGCGTGAGGGCACCGCGACGACGGCGGCACGTCGATACAGCTGGACCAGCTCCTGCGTCGACACGCGCCCGGTGATGTGGAGCCGGGCTTCACAGCCGTTGTCTCGTGCCCAATCCCGGGCGTCGTTGCCGGGGTGATCGTTGTCCACCAAGGTGAGACGGACCTCCTCGGGCAGGCGCCCGAGCGCTTCGATCAGCGTGCGGACACCCTTGTTGGGGTCCGACGCCCGACCGACACACAGAATCTCATTCGGATTGCGCTCGACCGAGGGATCGGGGCTGTAGAGCTCGGTGTCGACGCCGTTCGCCACCATGCGCAGCTTCTCGGGTGCGATGCCGAAGTCACGCTCGATCTTCCGGGCGCTGGCCTGCGAGGATGTGAAGATCCGCTCGATCCTGCGGGCGACGAACGACTGCATCCCGATCGGGTAGAACGTCATCGTCCCGACTGCCTCGCGGAAGCTTTGGTCGCGGACGAACGAAGCCCGCCGATCGACGGTCAAAGGATGATGGATCGTGGTCACCACCGGCAGACCCATGCGGTGAAGTCCGAGGATTCCCCAGCCCAGACACTGCACATCGTGGATCAGGTCCCAGCGCGCACCGGCCGCAATGCGCTTGGAGAGCTGCTGGTAGGCGCGCACGCTGAAGCCGAACGGTTCCGGCAGGAAGCCGAGCCGGCTGGCTGCCAGCTCGTAGAAGTTGAGGGGTGAGAGTGCGCGAAGCGGGGCTTCTGCGGGAAACATCGTGCGGCGGTTCCGGCTGAACCAGGCCGCCCAGTACTGCTGGTTGGGAAGCTCGACCACCTGCTCCGCGAATGGCATCGGATCGGGGTAGGGCGGGCCGACGAAGACCTCGACCTCGTGGCCCAGCCGCGCGAGCTCGCGGGCCAGGAACCACAGGTAGACCCCCTGGCCGCCGCACGCCATGTTGCCGCGGTAGGCCACGAAGCAGATGCGCAACGGGCGCGCCATGTCAGTTTCCGGAGGTTGCGCGCCGCATTCGCTTCTCGGCGTACAGGATGAGACTCTTGGGGAAGACGTGGTTCAGCAGCTTCTCCAGCCATTCCATCTCCCGGGATGCGGTGGCTCGAATCAAAAAGAGGCGATAGAGCTGGACCAGGCGACTCTCGTCGGCGCGGGGAAGTCCCATGAGCGAACGCAACACCCAATAGGGTGTGTGGAGTGCATGGGCGAAACCGACACCCACCGTCGCCAAACCGGCTGCCGCGAGACCCTTCGAGAGCTCGCGTGGTCGAAAGATGCGGATGTGTCCGCCCGGAGACTCGAAGTAGTCGTCACCGGTGCGGAGATAGAGGTGTTCACTGGTCGCGGTCGGAATCGTGATGGCGACCATGCCGCCGGGCTTGGTGACGCGGGCCAGCTCGCGGGCGGCGGCGCGATAATCGTGAACGTGCTCCATGACCTCGGAGCAGATGACCTTGTCGAAGGTCTCGTCCCGGAACGGAAGCTGGAAGGTGTTGCCCTGCAGCATCTCGCCCATCGAATCCAACTCAGCGGCGCGCTTGCGCAGCGCCTTCGATGCCAGTCGCAGCGGCTCGCGATCGAGATCGAGGCCCACCACCCGGGCACCCCGTTCCACGCAGCCGAAGCAATGCCGCCCCTCGCCGCAGCCCGCGTCGAGGAGCCGCTCTCCAGAGCGGACCTTAAGCCGCTCGAGGTCGACGGTGAGCAGCACGCAGCGTGTCCTCGAAGACGTCGACGAGTCCGGCCGCAGCATCCCGCCACTGGAAGACGTGCTCGATGCGCTGACGGGCTGCCGCCCCCATGCGCTCGGCGCGTCCGGGTGGGCCGAGCACGTCCAGGATCGCAGTGGCCATGGCCTGCGCATTCTTCGGCGGAACCAGAAGGCCGCTGGTTCCGTCGACTCCCACCACCTCGGGCAGTGCGCCCGCCGCATTGGCGATCACGGGCAGGCCGCACGACATGGCTTCGCTGGCCGGGAAGCCGAATCCCTCGAAGAAGGACGGGATCACGGCGGCACGGGCGGTCGAATACTGCTCCACCAGCTCGTCGAGCTCGAGCATCCGGCGCACCAGCTTCACCCGATGGTCGATACGATGTCGCTTCAGGAAGCGCATCACCAGGCCGTCGTCGGGGATCCGTCCATCGACGATCTTGAGCGTCACGTGTTCAGGCAAAAGGGCCATGGCCTCGAGCAGGGTGCCGACACCCTTTTTGCGATCCTCGGTGCGCCCGACGAACAGCAGGTCCGTCTCCTTCTCGACGCCGGAAATCGGGCGGAAGATCTCGCTGTCGGTTCCGTTGTAGACGACGGTGATCTCCTTCTCCGGAATTCCAAAGTAGCGTTCGATCTCGCTCCGGGACGCCTCGCTGACGGTCACGATCTTGTCGAGCCGAGGCGCCACCATCTGTTGCATGAAGAGTGGGAAGTAGAGGGTGCGCTTGATCTTCTTCTTGAGCGTCGGGTCGACGGCGAAGTCCGCTTCGCGATCGATGTGGAGCGGATGGTGGATGACCGAGATGACCGGCACCCCCGTCGCCCGAATGCCCAGCAAGCCCCAGGACAGGCACTGGTTGTCGAAGACCACGTCGAAGTGATGCTGGTTCTGGAGCCCGCGCCAGCGGTTCAGCAGGCGGAACCCGAAGGTCTGCATCTCGGGGAAGACGCCGAAGCGCGAGACCCCCAGCTCCCATAGGGAGAGCGGGTTGAACAGCGTCATCGGGTTCTTTCGCCGCGCCCATTCCGGGTGCTCGACGCCGAAGACATTCGCGTTGGGGATCACATGCAGCGGGATGTCCGCTTCGAGTTCCGGAAGCGGCGGACCCGCGATCACGTGGACGTCATGGCCGGCGCGCTTCCATTCCCGGGCCAGGTTGGCGGCGTAGATGCCCTGGCCGCCGCAGTACATGTTGCCGCGATAGGTAAGCAGGGCGATGCGCACTCGGGTCAGGCCTCGCTCGATCCGTCGCGGGTGGCGGCGTCATCTTCGGTCGACTCCTCGTCTTCGAACGGTTCGACCTGGATCGTGGCAATCGTGTAGCCGACCCAGAAGGTCAGGCCGAGGCCGAAGCAGACGAGCACGGCGACCGGGATGGCGATGGCCCAATAGCTCTCTTGCAGCAGTCCCAGCAGGAACCACGCGCCCAGAATGGCCACGCCGACGCAAATCAGGCCGCCCTGGGTACGGGATGAGTCGTTCATGGGCTCGGAGCTCCAGCCATGTGAGGGTTTGGCCCCAAACGAGTCTGGGGCAGACGCATTCGGTGCGAGAGCGGGAGTATTCGGGCGGCTGACGGATGTGTCAACGTGTTGGGAGGGGACCTCGCAGTTCTGCGCCGGAACCGTCCAGGAAGCCGCAGGGAGGGCGGCTAAGCTCCTGCCGTGCGGGTGATCGGGCTCATGTCGGGGACCTCGGCGGACGGTGTCGACGCGGCGTTGGTGGAGTGGCCGGACGGGCCCGAGGCGACGCCCTTTCGGCTGGTGAGCTTTCAGGAGACCCGCTTTCCGCCTGCGCTTCAGCAGCGCATCCATCGGCTGGCCGCGGGCCGGGTCGAGGGCGACGACCTGCTGCTCGAGCTGGCCAGCCTGGATGTCGAGCTGGGCGATCGCTTTGCCGAGGCCGCGCGGGCGGTAGTCGAAGCCGCCGGCCTGGGCTTCGACGCCATCGATGCGGTCGCGTCTCACGGACAGACGGTGGGCCACTATCCCGAGCGCTCGGCCACGCTCCAGATCGGCGATCCTTCGGTGATCGCGGAACGCACGGGCTGCACCACGGTGGCGGATTTCCGGACGCGCGATGTCGCGGCGGGCGGCGAGGGCGCGCCGCTGGCGCCGTTCTTCCATCGCGTCGCCTTCGGGGATCCGGACCAGGGCCGGTTGGTTCTCAACCTCGGTGGCATCGCCAATGTCACCTGGATTCCGCCGGGTGGGCGGGAAGAGGACGTGATCGCTTTCGATGTCGGTCCGGCCAACACATTGATGGATGGCGTGGTGCAGGTCGCGAGCGCAGGGAAGCAGCGCTTCGACCGCGATGGGCGCGGCGCAGCGCGGGGATCCCCCGATCGTGATCTGCTGGCGCGCCTGCTCGATGACGATTTTCTGCGCCGCCCACCGCCGAAGTCCACGGGGCGCGAGCGCTACGGGCTCGCCGAAGCGGAAGGCCTCGCGGCCGAGTGGCTCGATCGAGATCGCGAGCTCGACGATCTGCTCGCCACGCTGCTGGCCTTTTCGGTCGAGGCCGTGCGGCGGGCATGCGACGATTTCATCGGCACGGACGCTGTGGCGCGTCTGCTCGTGGGTGGCGGCGGAGCTCGCAACCCCACGCTCATGTCGGCCCTCGCCGCGGCCTTGCCCGCGACCCGGGTGGAACCCTTCGATGCGCTGGGCGTACCAACCCAGGCGGCCGAGGCGATGGCCTTCTCGTTGATGGGGCGCAATGCGCTGCTGGGCATTCCGAATCATCTGCCGCGCTGCACGGGCGCTCGACACGCGTGCGTGCTGGGTGAGATCGTGCCCGGGGCTGAGGGGAAGCGCTTCAGAGCTTGACGACGGTGCCGTCGTCTGCGGTTTCGAACTCGGCCCGGCCACGGCGGTCGGTCATCTCCGCGCCGAAGTGTGTCAGCACGATGCGGCCGCAATCGAAGCGGTCGCGGCGCTTCACCAACGATTCGAGATTCATGTGGAACTTGAACTCGTTTGAGTAATACGTGCACTCGCAGATGAACAGGTCCGTTCCTGCGACCTGGGCCGGTAGCTCGTCGAACCAGCCGGTGTCTCCCGAGTAGGAGATCGTTGCCGCGCCGACGTCGACGACGAGGCCGTGGGGGCAGGTATGCGGCTGGTGGAAGGTCTTGAAGGAGTGGACCGAGACTGGACCGATTTCAGTCTTCTTTCCCGGTATGAGTTCTTCGAAGAGGATCGGAAACGACCACTGGCGATCTTTCAGGTCGTAGCACAGGGCCGCCGCGAGCTCGCGCACCCTGGCCTCGATGCCAGGGGGGCCGGCGATCCGCAACGGGTGCTTGCGTGAGTCTTCGTAGAACGCGCCCAGCAGCAGGGCCGGGATCCCGCTGAAGTGATCTCCGTGAAAGTGGGAGATCAGGATCGTATCGATCTCGTCGCGACTGATGCCGAGCTCGGACATGCCCGTGCCCGTCGTCGGGCCGCAGTCCATCAGGACGTTGCCGCCCGGAGCGCGCAGCAGGATCGCGGACTGGCGACGGCCTCCGGCACCGAAGGCGTCACTGGTCCCGATGAACACGACCTCGCTCATTGGCTCCCCTCGGCCCCCTTGCGACAGCGGTGGAAAGTCCCGCCAGCGAAGACGCCATCGCTGGCGGTCAGACCCGCCGGAACGGCTTCATTCTCCCACACGACCGCCCGTCGCAGCCTAGCTCCCGCGCCGAGGGTCGCGCCAGCACCCAGGATCACATCGTTCTCGATCCGGGTGCCTGGTGGCGGGGAGAGGGACTGCGCATCGAGATACGAAAGGGAAAGCGTCTCGAGATTCGCCGCCAGGTATTGCTCCGGGGTTCCGACCGGAATCCAGCTGCAGCGTTGTGCCGTGACCACCTCTCCGCGAATGTCGCGGGCTCCCGCTTCGAGCTGCGGCGCGATCCAGTGGTCCAGGTGCGAGAAGACGTCCCGGTTCGGGAGCGTGTCGAAGGCGCGTGCGGCGATGACATTGGCCCACACGTAGATCCCCGAGCGGGCCTCGCCCCCGAGGTCGAAGCGCGGGCCAATGCGCCGAACGCGTCCGTCATGATCGACACCGACCGAACCGAAGTCTCTGCTGCGATCGTCGTCGAGCAGCAGCATGGTGAAGGCATCGCCTCGCGCACGGTGCACGGCGACGAGCTCCGACAGGTCCGTGTCCAGCAGCATGTCGCCTCCGATCACGACACAGGGATCGCTTTCGCGCAAAAAATCTGCGGCGCGTCGGATACCGCCGCCCGTGTCGAGCAGCTCTTCTTCCACCGAGAACTCGAGCTTCATGCCTTCCGGCTGAAAATGTTCTGCGGCCTCGATCAGGACGTCGGGCATGGCGTGCACGTTGATGATGACTTCGGTGACCCCGTGACGGGCCAGCAGCGCGAGCGGGTAGGCAACCAGCGGCACCCCGCGAATTGGAAGCGCGGGTTTGGGCCGGAGGTCCGACAGCGGGCGCATGCGCGTTCCGAGTCCCGCGGCGACGATCATTCCTCTCACGACGGCTCTGGGATGCCAGCGATCAGGTCGGCGAAGGCTTCAAAGGCCGGCTCGCGGTCGGCAGCCCGCCGGCTGGCCCTGCGCAGGGCGCGAAGCGTGGTCGGAACGAATTCGAGGTATCGAGTGTCGCCGCGTTCTCGGGCGGCGTAGCAGAAGCGAGCCAGATCCTTGCACTTGCGCGACAGTGTCAACAGGTCGAAGCGACGCTGGAAGATCTCTTCCTCGGGCGCGTCCGGCAGTTGCGGACGGATCTGAGCCAGCTGGTGGGTGAGTTCGGTTTCGTCTAGTTCGACGTACGAGTCGCGCAGCAGGCAGACCAGGTCGTACTCGGGCGGAGCCAGGAAGGCACCCTGGAGATCGATCATGACCAGACGCTTGCCCGGTGCGGCTCCGCTGCGAACCATCAGGTTTGCGCTCTGGTAGTCGCGATGCGACAGACGCAGGGGTGCGGCGGCGGCCACGGCAGCGATGCGATCGAAGCTGGTCTGGATCACGGCGCGTTCATCGGGTCGGCACGGCCGGGTCAGGCCATGACGGGCGAAGAGATCGGCCTTGTACCGGAACCATTCAGCGTCGAGTCGGCGATCGAAGGCTGCGATGGGGGCGGGTTCGACGGCCTGGAGCCGAGCGATCCAATTGCAGGCCTCGGTGTAGAGAGGGCGGGTCTCATCGGGGTGCTGGGTTGCGCGCTCCCGCAGCGACTCGTCGCCCAGGTCTTCCAGCAGTTGGATTTCGCCACGGGCATCGGCTCCGTAGAACGTCGGGACGGGCAATCCGGCGGCTTCGAGCAGTGCGCGGATCGGTTCGAGCGGCGGCTCAGCCGCGGCGCCGGCCGGTCGACCGGCGGGATCTTCCTCGGTCTCGCAACGAGCGATCAGCGAGTCGGGGGGGCCATCCTCGATCAACACCCGGGCGAAGCGGCGCAGCCCGAGCTGTTTTGGCAGCCACTCCATGCTTCGCACGCGCCGGTCGAGGGTGGCTTTGACCGTGGCCCGGACGGTCGATTCCGTGTCGCTCTCAGCCATCACGATTCAACCGAAGAAGAGGTGGCAGGCCGCGGTGGCACCGATCAGGCCCGCGACGTCGCCCGCCAGACAGGCGAGCAAAGCGTGTCGGATGTCGCGGATCCCGGCGGCGCCGCAATAGAGGGTCAGTACGTAGAAAGTGGTCTCGGTGGACCCGACCACGGTGCTGGCGAAGAGTCCGATGAACGAATCCGGCCCGTGGGTTTCGAGGATCTCGGCCATCAGGCCAAAGGCTCCCGAGGCCGACAGCGGTCGCAGCAGGGCGATCGGCAGCACTTCGGCGGGAATCCCGACCAGGCTCGTCACGGGGTTGAGGACCGAGATCAAGACGTCCAAGGCGCCGGACGCGCGGAACATGCCGACGGCGACGAGAATCGCGACAAGGTACGGCAGGATCCGGACCGCGACCTCCAGTCCTTCGCGCCCGCCCTCGACCATGGCTTCGTAGACCCGCACGCGTCCCACCACGCCGATCAGCAGCAATCCCACCACGAGCAGTGGGAAGAGCCACCCCTTGAGCAGCTCCATCATCACGTCGATCAGCGCTGCGTCGGTCAGCCGTTCCTGAAACTCGAGGGCGAGCCCCACGATCAGCCCGAACAATACGACGCCGACGAACAGCCGGCGCCAGACCGACAGGGGCTCGGGGTTCGCCGTGCCCAGCAGGTCCTCAACATCGTCGGTCGTCACCGATTCATCTCGCGGGCGGGGGCCGTCTTCCTCTCCCTCTAGGGGACGGGCCTTGTAGCGCTTGCGGTTTCGCAGCGCGTAGAACATTGCGACGGCGCCCAGTGTGGAGCAGGTCGTGGCGATCAGCGTGGGAATCCAGATGGCGAACGGGTCGGTTGAATTCGCGGCAGCCCGAATCGCGATGGTCCCGGTGGGCGCCATGATCGTGATGGCGGAGGTGTTGATGGCCAGGAAGAGGACCATCGAGTTGGAGGCGACGCCTCGCAGGGGATTCAGCCGGTCGAGTTCCACCATGGCCTTCAAGCCGAACGGAGTCGCCGCGTTTCCGAGTCCCAGCATGTTGGTGGCGAAGTTCATCACCATGGCACCCATGGCCGGATGGTCCGCGGGCACGTCGGGAAACAAGCGGCGCATCAGCGGAGCGATCAGCTGGGAGATCCAGCGCAGCATGCCGCCTTGGCGCGCGACTCCCATCAGGCCCAGGAAGACCACCATGGTGCCTGTGAGCGCGATCACCAGATCGACTGCGCTGCGGGCCGAATCGAAGATCGAAGCCGACACGGCCTGCATGTTCCCGGCGTAGGCGGCCCAGAGCACCGCTCCCAGGATCAGACCGAGCCAGACCGCGTTGAGCATGAACCTCCCCCCAGAGGCATGGCGGCCGATTGCCGCAGGCGAGGCTCCCGGATAACCTCGATTCCGTCAAGCGAATCCCCCCATCTACCGAAGGGAGTCGCGATGAACCGTCGCGGGAGGCAGTGGACGGCCGCGGCGTTCGGAGCGCTCCTGTTCGGAGTCTCCGGCGTCAGCGGGGCCACCGATCAGGCCGTCGCCGGCAGGCAGGCAGGGTTGCAGCAGCGTCTCGACGCGGCCCTGCGCCACCGCGGACTGCGCGGCGCCAGGCTGGCCGCCCTGGTGGTCGATCGGGACAGCGGCGCGCCCCTGTATGCGCGGGATCCCGACCGAGCCCTGGTCCCGGCCTCGAACATGAAGGTCTTCACGGCGTTGGCGGTCCTTTCGGCCCTGGGCCCGACATTCCGGTTCGAGACCGAGGTTCGAAGCAATGCGGCGCCCGATGCCGACGGTTCGGTGCAGAACCTCTATCTGATCGGGGGCGGTGATCCGGCGCTCACTTCCGAGGATCTGTGGCGTCTGGCCGCCGACCTGCGCCGCGTCGGTTTGCGGCGGATCCGCGCTGACATCGTCCTCGACGCCTCGCGGTTCGATGCTGAACTCTGGCACCCCAGCTGGGGAAAGCTGTCATCCCGTGCGTATCATGCTCCCGTCAGCGCACTTTCTGTCAACTACGGTGCATTCGCCGTCGAGGTGGCGCCCGGCGCCGCCGTGGGGGATCCCGTACGTGTAGCCATCGACCCGCCGGTGCGGTTCCTGCGGCTCAGCAATCGCGCAACGACGCTTGCGCCGAAGGGCCGCGCCGAGCTGACAGTCGACCGTCGCCTCGTGACGGACGGGGAAGAAGTCATCGTCAGTGGAGGGGTCCGGCTCGGCGGGAAGCCGAAGATCTATTACCGCAGTGTGCTCGATCCGGTCCGCTACGCGGGTGCCGTCTTGAAGCTGCAGCTCGAGGCCAATGGCATCGAGGTGGGTGGCGACATCGTGCGGGGTGCCGTGCCTGCGAGTGCCGTGGAGCTGCTGCGCTTCGAGGGTCGATCGCTCGGCGAGATCGTCCGACTCTTCATCAAGTACAGCAACAACAACATCGCCGAGAGTCTGGTGAAGGCCCTCGGGGTTGCAGGGGGCGACGTCGACGGGCCGGCCAGCTGGAGCCGCGGATTGCGCGCCGTGCGTGAGGAGCTGACCGGCCTCGGTCTGGAGATGGACCGCATCACGATGGTCGATGGTTCGGGGCTCTCCTACGGCAACAAGGTGCCGCCGCGATCCCTGGTCGCGGCGCTGCTGGTCGGTCAGCGGTCTTTCCGCTTCGGTCCCGAATTCGTGGCTGCGCTCCCGATTGCGGCCGCCGATGGAACCCTGGAGAAGCGGGCCAAGGGCGCCGCCTACGGTGTGCGCGCGAAGACTGGTCTGCTCAACCGGGTCACCGGACTCTCGGGTTACGGAAAGCTGCCCGACGGACGCGTGGCCGTCTTTTCTGTGCTCGTCAATGGTTTCCGCGGCAGCGCCGAGGAGGCCATGGACGGTCTCGACGGATTTGTGGCCGAGCTCGTTGCCCCGACTGCCACGGCCGGGCCGGTGGCGGCGCAGGTGGGGGTGGGTCGCTAAGCGGCCTCAGGACCTGCGGCCGGCCACCCAGCGGGTGGCATGGGCGTCGAGCACCAGACGCGGGTACTCGACCGGAAGCCGGCTGCCGCGTCGCAGGCGACGATCGATCCGTCCCGGACCCCAGTTGTAGGCTGCCAGGGCGGTGCTGATGTTGCCGTAGCGATTGGAGAGCTCGCGCAGGTAGGCGACGCCGAGCTTTACGTTGATCTCGGGGTCGAACAATGTGCGTGCACCGTGCCAGGCGACCCCGTGCTTGAGCGCCATCTCCTGACCGGTCTCAGGCAGGATCTGCATCAGTCCGAGGGCGCCGACGGGCGAGACGGCGAAGGTGTTGAAGCGACTCTCGACGTGCATCACGGCCATCACCAGCGCCGGATCCAGATCGTAGTGACGCGACTGCTCGACGATGGTGTGCGCCAGCGAGCCGATCTCCTGCGGGGCAAGCCCTGTGCGCCGGGCGAGCAGGTAGCGCTCGATGGCGGCCACTTCGCGTTCCCGGGCATGCTCGCCGGCGGCCGGCGGCGGCGCCGATACGTGCGGCAGGGAGTCCTCCGAGATCGGGGCCGGAATCGGCGGAGTCACGGCGCAGGTGAGCCCGGACAACACGGCTCCCGTGAGAATGAAAAGCAGCGGTCGCGACATGATCACGCCCCGCCGAGTGGCGACAGTCCCATGGCCGCAAGGGCCTGGAAATTGTTGACGACGGCCAGGCCGGTCCACGCCACGACCAGGCCGAAGAACAAACCTTTCGCCATTGGGGGGACCCTGCGTGTCGTCAACAGGAAGGCGATTGCAGCCAGCGTCAAAGTGGAATCCAGCAGGATGCCCGGCACCAGGCCCATGTTCGTGAAGAGCCACTCCGCCAGGGGGTTGACTTCCACGACCTCCCAGCCGGCGATGGGCGAACGCAGGCACAAATAGGTGCTCCAGTGGTCCGCCGCCGTCAGCAGCAGCGTCAGTACAACGAGCAGGGCCAACATCGGGTGCAGTGTGATCTTCCGCCTGATTGATGAAGTTCATGACAGCACGCAAGAAGCGTGCCCCGGATTCCCCGACGCAGGGAAGTCGACCTGAGATCGGGAGTCTCGGGTGCAAGCTGCACGCGGTCTTCCACTGCCGCTGGAGGCGACGCGGTGTAGTCAGCTTCCGTTTTTCGGTGACTTCGAAGCTTCCCGGCGGGGAGGGTGGGCTGATCGCGCGACCGCCGGGAATAGGATTGGCGGTCGGGGTCCGCTGGGACCCCGATCGCCAGCAACCTAGCGGCTGGGTCGCCGCATCCGGCCCTTGCCGAGCAGGAGCCAATCGATGGAGATGCCTTCCTTCAGTGCAAGGGTGATCAGGAAATCGGTGTGGGGGGTCGTGCCGCTCTCGTAGCGGTTGACGTTCTGCTGGAACACGCCCAGGTCTCGCGCAAACTGGCGCTGCGAGCGATCTGCTCGGATCTGCGCCAGTCGCTCGGGAAGCTTTCGCTTCGCTCGTTCGACGGAGGCCGTAGCCATATCAAATTGTCCTCGTGTTTCGTGGCGTACAGGAACCCTGCCGATGCTCTTCGCAATGATTGCGTCGGAGCGAATGCGACAGAATGTACGCTCGGGTTGCGGTCCGTTCACACTCGCTGGTGACGAAACGAATTTGCGTCGCCTGGAGCGGGCAGGATCTTAGGAAGAGTCTTTGGATTCAGCAACCCGACTCGCGTTCATTTTTCGAATCTCTTTGATCCATTTTGGGTGATATCTGGGTGATCGGATGGGGGATCGACAGGTGAGGGCTGCGCAGTCGACGAAATGTCCGAGACTACTCCTGGTGGAAACCCAGGGTTGACCCTGAAGCTCGGTTGGAAGGGTCACGGAATACGCGAACCGGGTGATTGAATTCACCTCTTGGTGGGGTGCAATGAGTCGTGGACTCAGAGTCACGGGCGGGAGCTTCGGTGGAAGGCGTCTGAAGGTGCCTCTGCGAAACGTGCGCCCGACCTCGGACCGCGTGCGCGAGTCCCTCTTTGCGCGATTGACGGATCTCGAAGGAGCGCGCGTTCTCGATGTCTTCGCCGGCTCCGGAGCGCTCGGCATCGAAGCGCTTTCCCGGGGGGCGGACTCGGTCGTTTTCCTGGAGCAGGCGGCCCATTGCACGGAGGTCCTCCGAGACAATCTGCACTCCCTGGATCTGGAGAGCCGCACGACGGTCGTTCGCGGGGACGCGCTGCGCGGGATCGCACGTCTGGGTCGGGAGGGCCGCTGCTTCGATCTGATCCTGCTGGATCCGCCCTACCAGGGTGAGCACGCCGAACTCGCGCTTCAGGTCCTGGTGAAGGCGGGTGTGCTGGCCGAGGGCGCGATGGTGGTGGTCGAACGCAGTCGGCGTCATGCTCTTCCCCTCGCGGCGGGTCTCGAGCTGCTGGATGAGCGGCGCTACGGAGAAACCCTGATTTCACGCTACCAACCCGTGGACCCGGGGGACGACGGGCCGGGCCAGGAAGAGACCTAGGAGCCGGGAGGACACGAGCAGCATGAGCAAGCAGCAGTCGGTCGCACTGTTCCCGGCGAGCTTCGACCCGGTGACCAATGGCCACCTGGACGTGGCCCGCCGCGCCCTTCGGATCTTCGACCGCCTGGTCCTGGCCGTGGCGTTGAACGTGGCGAAGGAGGGCGTCTTCTCGGTCGAGGAGCGCGTCGATCTACTGAAGGGCGAATTTGTTGGAGATTCGAACGTGACGGTCACGTCCTTCGACAGCTTGTCCGTCGACTTCGCTCAACAGGTGGGCGCCAACGTGATCATCCGCGGCGTGCGCGCCATGTCGGACTTCGAATACGAATTCGAGATGGCCCTGATGAACAAGCATCTGAACTCCGAAATCGAGACGGTCTTCATGATGCCGAGCCAGGAGTATCTCTACGTGAGCTCGTCGCGTCTGAAAGAGCTCGTCCGGTTCGGTCGCGACGTGGAAGAGTTCGTGCCGGCCGAAGTCGCAAAGCAGCTCCGCGAGCGTCTCGGCCGCAGCTAGGCCCAGTGCCCCCCGGTCCCGGGATTCCGAGATTGCGCCGATCCGGTTCGGTCCGAGCGGTGGACGAGGCTCGCCTGGGGCCGATTCGGTCTCGACGCATGGATGGCAGGCTGGCGGATGGGCTGCGAATCGAGCGGCTGGCGAGCCCTCGTGCGGGTCCGGCGGCCGCAAAGGCGAGCTGGAACGCCGCCGGGGCCGCTGCTGCGCCGCTACGCCGAAGCGGGGGCCCGGCGCCCGGCCGTGCGGGGAGGCGTCTTCTCGGCTTGCTGGCGCCCTGCGGAATTCCGGGTAACCTCGCACGACAACAGGGGAATTTTCAAGGCACAGCGGATGGAGCAGCGCCGCATCCTGGTCGGTGTGACGGGCGGAATCGCCGCCTACAAGGCCCCCGAACTGGTCCGCGCGCTGCGCCGGGCCGGTCATGCGGTCCGCTGCGTCATGACGCCGGAGGCGACCTCGTTCGTGACGCCCCTCGTTTTGCAGACGTTGACAGGGGCTCCGGTCACGACCGACGTGCTGGATCCCTCCCAGGAAGGCGAGATCGACCACATCGCGCTGGCGGACTGGGCCGAACTCTTGGTGGTGGCGCCGGCAACGGCGAACACCCTGGCGCGTCTGGCGAACGGCCTGGCCGACGAGCCCGTCTCGACCGTGGCGCTGGCGACGCGGGCGCCGCTGCTGGTTGCGCCTGCCATGAACGTCAACATGTGGCAGCACCCGGCGACCCAGCGCAACGTCGCCACCTTGAAGGAGCGCGGCGTGCGCGTGGTCGGTCCCGACGTGGGCGAGCTGGCCTGCGGCTGGGAAGGAGAAGGCCGCATGTCCGACCCCGCGGAGATCGCGGCGGTTGCCGAGCTGGCGCTGGGCTCCCGGAGTCTCCAGTCCGAGGTGGTCCTCGTCACCGCGGGTGGCACCCGCGAACCGGTCGATGCCGTTCGGTATCTGGGAAACCGATCCTCCGGAAAGATGGGCTTCGCGGTAGCCGAAGAGGCGGCCCGGCGCGGCGCCGAGGTGGTCCTCGTTACCGCACCCACGGGTCTGGCGACGCCGGCCGGTGTGCGCCGGGTCGACGTCGAGAGTGCGACCGAAATGCGCGATGCGGTGCTGGTGGAGTTCGACAAAGCCAGCATCGTGATCAAGTCGGCGGCCGTGGCGGACTTCCGTCCGGTGGCGCCATCCGCGCGCAAGCTCAAGAAGGAGGATCTTCCAGAGGGCGCCGGACTGACGCTCGAGCTCGAGCGCAACCCCGACATTCTTGCGGAGCTCTGCCGTCGAAAGGACGACCGGACCATCGTCGGCTTCGCCGCGGAGAGTCACGACGTGGTCGCGGCCGCCCAGCGCAAGCTCGAGCGCAAGGGCTGTGATCTGATGGTGGCCAACGACATCTCCCGCGCCGGAACCGGTTTCGATGTGGACCACAACACCGTGGTCTTCATCTGGCCGGGCGGTGAAATCGAGGAGCTGCCGACCCTGCCCAAGGCGGAGGTGGCGGCCCAGCTGCTGGATCGCGTGGAGAAACTGCGCGGAGGGACGAAGTGACGCGAAGCCTGCGCCGGCTGGGAGTCGGATGGTTCTCGCTGCTGCTGTGCATGGGTTCGGGCTCGGCCAGCGCCGGTCATGTGAATGAGATCGAGATCGAGGGCGTGATCAGCGCCGCGACGGCGAAGTTCATCGAGAAAGTGATCGCCCAGAGTGAAGCCGACGGGGCCGAGGCCGTGTTGATCAAGCTCGACACGCCCGGGGGCGTCCTCGATGCAACCAAGGACATCGTCCAGGCGCTGCTCAATTCGAACGTCCCCACGATCGTATTCGTGGCGCCCCAGGGTGCGTGGGCCGCATCGGCCGGGACCTTCATCACGATGGCGGCCAACATCGCCGCGATGGCTCCTGGAACCAGCATCGGCGCTGCATCTCCCGTGGGCGGTGGCACCAGCGAGGAACGCGACGAGGAGGGCGAGCGCACCGACGTGATGGGCCAGAAGATCGAGAACTTCACTTCGGCCTTCATCGAATCGATTGCCCAGGAACGTGACCGCAACGTGGAATGGGCCATCAAGGCGGTGCGCGAGGCCGAGGCGATTGGGGCGGAAGAAGCCCTCGAGCTGAAAGTGATCGACGTGATCGCCCGCGATTCACAGGCGCTCTTCGAGGCGCTGGACGGGCGCGAGGTGCAGATCGGCGGCGAGCCGCGAACGCTTCACTTGAAAGGCCTGGAGATTCGCCGCATCGAGATGACGACGCTCGAGCGGCTGTTCAACTTCATCGCCAATCCCAACGTGGCCACACTGCTCCTGATGGGCGCCGTGCTGGGGATCATGCTCGAGATGAACTCGCCCGGGATCTTCGTCCCCGGCGCCATCGGCTTGGTCTGTCTGATCCTGGCCGTCTTCGCCTTCGGCATGCTGCCCTTTTCGTGGCTCGGTCTGGTGTTGATGGTCATCGGAATCGGGCTGATGATCGCCGAGATCTTCCTCAGCGCGTACGGGCTACTCTTCGCCGGCGGGATCACGCTGTTCCTGCTGGGTGGCATCATGCTGTTCGACCTGCCCGAGGTGAGCGATGTGACGGTGGATTTCTGGTCCGTGCTGCTTCCCGCGGCGGTGGGCTTCGGTGTGGTGGTCCTCTTCGTGGTCTACGCGGTCGGAAAGGCGTTTGTGCGCGCCCAGACCACGGGAGTGAACGAGTTGATCGGTCTGGTCGGCCGCAGCCAGACGGCGCTGGCGCCGGATGGCCGGGTCTTCGTGCGGGGCGAATACTGGAATGCGTTGTGCGATGAAGACGTGCCCGAGAACACGGCCATCGAGATCACGGAAGTGAAGGGCATGCGTCTTCGGGTGAAGCGCGCAGAATCGGAGAGTTGAGGGCGCCAAGGCGACCCCAGGAGGAAGACAGATGAGTCTGGCGGTACTGATCGTTGTCGGAATCGTGCTCGGGATAGGGGTGCTCGGAATCCGGGTCCTCACCGAGTACGAACGCGGCGTCCTTTTCCGGTTTGGTCGCTACGTCGGGGTGAAGCAGGCCGGCCTCCGTTGGATCATTCCCGGGGTCGATCGCATGGTCCGGATCGGCCTGCGAGAGATCGTGATGGACGTTCCGCCCCAGGAGGTCATCACCCGCGACAATGTGTCGGTGAAGGTGAACGCGGTGCTCTATTTCCGCGTTCTCCACCCCGAAAAGGCCGTGATCCAGGTGGAAAACTATCTCTACGGCACCTCCCAGCTGGCCCAGACCACCCTGCGCAGCATCTGCGGTCAGGCGGAGCTCGACGACCTGCTGTCCGAGCGCGAGCAGATCAACCAGAAGCTCCAGGCGATCATCGACCTCCAGACGGAGCCCTGGGGTGTCAAGGTCCGGGCCGTCGAGGTGAAGCAGATCGACCTCCCCCAGGAAATGCAGCGGGCGATGGCCAAACAGGCTGAGGCGGAGCGGGAGAAGCGTTCAAAGGTCATTCACGCAGAAGGCGAGTTCCAGGCGGCCCAACGGCTTGCCGATGCCGCCCGCGTCCTCGCCTCGGAGGATTCGGCGCTCCAGCTGCGCTACCTCCAGACATTGTCCGAGATCGCCACCGAGAACAACTCCACCATCATCTTCCCGATTCCCATCGACATCCTGCGTCCGTTCTACGAGATCGCGGACAAGAACCGGAAGGATCGGGAAGATCGGGAAGGCGATAGCTAGCCGATGGCGGAAGACGAGGAGGGGCTGACGGCGGACGAAAAAGTCCAGCGTTCGGTCAGCCGGTCGTTGCGTCGGATCGTCACGGGATCGGTGCTGCTCGTGGTCGCCGGCAGCTGGGGCTGGATGGGCTACTACGAGCTACGGCCCGGCGAGGCAGCGATCGTCCTTCGTCTGGGCAAGCACGTGCGGACGGTCGTCCGCGAAGGACCGCATTTCAGCATTCCCCCGCCCATCGAAACCGTCGAGATCGAGAACGTCGACGATACCCGGAAGGAAGAATTCGGTTTCGCTGGCAAGGAAAACCAGGAGACCCCGCACGAGCGGATCGCCGAAGCCAGCATGCAGACCAGCGACAACAACATCGTGCGGGTCAATTTCGCGGTGCAATACCGCATCAAGGACGCCTTTGCGGTTCGGTATCGTCTGGCAGATCCCGATATGGTCGTGAGAGACGCGGCCCAGGCGGCGATGCGGGAAGTGGTCGGTCGTGAGACGGTCGATGGCGTGTTGCGCGAGCGCCGGGATGCCGTCACGGCCGAGGTGCAGGATCTGATGGAGCGGCTGCTGGATTCCTATGACGCGGGCATCCAGATCAAGGACGTCCAACTTCTCGACGTGCGAGCGCCGGAGGAAGTCCAGTCTGCCTTCGACGATGTCATTGCCGCGAATCAAGACGCGAAACGGCTGGTCAACGAGGCGGAGGCCCACCGCAACGAGTTGATTCCCAGGGCCCGCGCGCAGCGGTCGGAGCTGGTTGCCGATGCGGAGGCCTATCGCGCCTCCAAGATCGCCGAGGCGGAGGGCGCGGCGCAGCGCTTCACGGCGATCTTCGAGGAATATCGGAAGGCTCCGGAGGTGACGAGGAGGCGGCTCTATCTCGAGACGATGGAAATTATTCTCCCTGACGTCGAGAAGATCGTGATCGAGTCGGGTACGACCCAGATCCTCCCGTACTTGCCACTGGGCAGTCGGAGCGGTGGAGCGCCGAAATGACGCGAGTCCTTGGCGTGCTCGTCGTGCTCATCGCTGTCGCCATGGCCGCCATTGCGGCCGGGAATTTCGGATTCGGTCCTGTGGTCATCACGCGCGAGGACGAGCAGAAGCTGGTCCTTCTGCTGGGCAGGGTGCGGGTGGTGACATCGCCGGGTGCGTCCCTTCGGATTCCCCTGCTGGAAGAGGTCGAGACCTATGACGCGCGCTGGCTTCATCTCGGCACCAAGCCTCTGCCGATCCAGACTCGGGACGGGGAACAACTGACGGTCGACAACTACGTGATCTGGCGGATCAGCGATCCGGTTCGCTTCCGTCAATCCTTCACCGGACGGATGGTGAACGCCTTCGACCGCATCGACGGCATCGTGAGAGACGATGTCCGTGCGGTGATCGGTCGCCATACGCTGTCCGAGGTCCTGAAGGAGAGGCGGGGCGCGATCATGCAGGAGATCACCAACAAAGTGAGGGAGCGTCTGGTGGAGGACGGGATCGAGGTTGCCGATGTGCGAATCAATCGGACCGAGCTACCCGAAGGCACTGAGAAATCGGTGTACGCCCGCATGCGGACCGAGCGCGAGAGAATCGCCAAGAAGAACCGCGCGGAAGGTGAGGAGCGAGCGCGCAAGATCCGGGCCGAGGCGGATCGCGACGCGCGCGTGATCGTGGCCGAGGCCAAACGAGACGCCGAGATCGAAAAAGGTATAGGGGATGCGCGAGCGGCCGCCATCTATGCCGAGGCCTATCAAGCGGATCCCGAGTTCTACGCCTTCCTGCGCAGTCTTCAGGCGTACGAGAAGACCATTGGCACGAATACGACGCTGGTGGTTTCGCCGAATTCAGAGTTCTTCCGGCTGTTCGAGAGTTCGGGTCTGGGCAGAGAGGGCGAAGGCGGAAACTGACGGGCGTCGTCAACGGGGCGATCGCGCCATCAGCAAGCCAGCGAGACCCGTGAAGACCGCCAGCACCAGCCAGGGAGCCATGACGGCCTGCTCGAAGCCGTTGCGCGCCTCGGCGTTGCGCAGCCCGACCCCCTCCATCAGCTCCGGCAGGCTGAGACTGTTCTCCCGGGCGTCCATCAGGGAGAGGGTGTCGCGATGGGTAGCGTCGATCAGGGCGACGTCCAGGATCTCCCGGATGGGGCGGGCTGCCGGGGACGAGGGGTCGAAACGGTGGCGTACCGCGTCGGTCATCAGCCAGCTGTCGTCTTCCTGGACGCGAACCCGCTCGGCCCGCAGGCTCACCAGCAACCGCCCCCGCGCGTCGAGTTCGTAGACCGAGACTCCCCGGAGCGTTCCGGCGCGCTTGTTGGCATCGGTCACGTTGTAGAAGGTTCGGCCCCGGTGGTACCAGAACGAGCCTCGCCGGTAGGAGACTTCGTTGCCTCGGTAGTGGATGCGGTCGAATTCGCGGGTGGCGCCGAGGAGCCAGGTCTCGTTGATGAACAACGCGCCGGCCGAAAGGGCCGTTGCGGCCAGGATCAGGGGCAGGGCCAGACGGAGCGGCGGGATCCCGCCCGCTTTGGCCGCCGTGATCTCGTTGGCACGCGCTGCTCCGCCCAGGCACAGAAAGGCCGCGGCAAAGGAGGCGAGGGGATCAGGTCCCTCAGGTAGAGGGACGGAATTCGCAAGACGAGATAGGGGAAGACTCCCCCAGCTGCGTTCCGATGCTCTACGATCTTGTCGAAATCGACCAGGGTCTCGAAGATGATCGCGATGGTCGTCATGATGGCCAGGGTGATCGCGAAGAGACTCAGATAGCTCGCGAGAAATCGCCGCGAGAGAATTCGCACGGGCGGAGCTAGCATTGCGCACCATCCCCGGAAGCACGGAGATCATCGAGCCGCTGGTGCGTGCCGTGGTGACGGTTGGGAATTTCGACGGCATCCACATCGGGCATCGCTCGATTCTCGACACTGTCGTCGAGCGTGCGCGGGCCCGGCAGGGGGAAGCCGTCGTCTACACCTTCGAGCCGCATCCGCGCAAGGTGCTCCACCCCGACCAGGCACCGGGACTTCTCACGACCCTCGATCAAAAGCTCGAGCTGCTGGAGCAGGCGGGCATCGACGCGGTAATCGTCGAGCCCTTCTCGCTCGAGTTCGCCAGGACGCCGGCCGAAGATTTCATTCGCGTGTCGCTTCATGAGAAGATCCGGCCCCTCGAAGTCTATGTGGGATACGACTTCCACTTCGGTCGCGATCGCGAGGGGTCCATGCGACTCCTGACGGAATTGGGGCCGCGACTCGGCTTCTCCGTCACGATCATTCCCGAAGTGACTGTGGATCACGGCGACGTGAATTCGACCCGAATCCGGCAGCTGTTGGCGGATGCGCAAGTGGAACAGGCAAGGGAGATGTTGGGTCGGAGCTATTCCGTGCGCGGAATCGTCGGCAAGGGGGATCAACGCGGCCGAACGATCGGCTTCCCGACCGCGAATCTCGAAGCCGAGAACGAGATCCTTCCGGCCCCCGGAGTCTACGCCGGCGAGGTCCGCTTCCTGGACGGTGGCACCCCAGAAGTCGGGAGTCGCTGGCCCGCCGTCACGAATGTGGGTGTCCGCCCGACCTTCCAAAAGGATGGACGCCTGATCGCCGAGGCGCACCTGATCGACTTCGATGGAGACATCTATGGTCGACGGGTCGAGCTATCCTTCGAGCATCACTTGCGTCCCGAGCAGCGCTTCGATGGAGTGGACGCGCTCCGTACGCAGATCCAGGCGGATGTCATCGAGGCGCGCCAGTGGCTGGAGAGTTCCTGAGCGACCCGGCCACATCCGAAGGGGCGGAGCGCGGCGCGACCGCCCGATGGCGAGATCCCCGTGTCTGGGTCGGGATTGCCATCACGGTGCTGTTCCTGTGGCTGGTGCTTCGTGACGTGCCTTTCGCCGATGTCGGAAGGGCCATCGCCCGGGCCAACTGGTTCGTCCTCTTGTTGCCGTCGGTTCCCAGCTATCTGCTGCTCGTCTGGGTCCGGGCGCTGCGCTGGCGTCACCTGACGAATCCGATCCAGGAGATCGGGGTCGCTCCCATGGCCCGGGCCACCGCCGTCGGTTACATGGCCAACAACATCTTTCCCCTGCGCATGGGCGAGGTGGTCCGCTGCTGGTACCTGAAACGGGAAACCGGGGTCAGCACCGCTGCGTTATTCGGCACCGTGATCCTCGAGCGCGTCATCGACATCGTGTCCGTGGTCGTCATGGCCCTGCTGGTCGTGTCGTTCTGGAGCTCTGGAGGGGACTCCGGGCTGGAGCGGGGCGCCATCCTGCTTCTGCCCGTGGCCCTGCTTCCCATTCTCTTCATCGTGGGGCTGCGGGTGGCCCCGGATCGGGTTCTCACGATCGGGCGGTTCTTGCTGCGCCCGTTCCCCGATCGTCTCGAAGAGTTTCTCGTCGGTCTGGTAGAAAGCTTCATCGAAGGTCTGGGAGCCCTTCGGGGGGGCACCCACATCTTCTGGATCGCCTTTCATACCGTGATCATCTGGGGCGTGCTCTCGATCATTCCGATCGTGGCCGCCTTCCTCGCCCTGGGGATCGACCTGGGCGACCTCCACCAGATGCTCGGCGCCGCGTGGACGACCCAGGCCGCGATCGGAATCGCGGTTGCCGCGCCCTCGGCTCCCGGCTTTTTCGGAATCTTCCACTATGCCTGCAAGCTCGCCCTGCTTCGCTTCGGCGTGGAGCCCGAACTCGCCGTCGCAGCGGGCACGCTGATCCACGCAGTCATGTGGATCACCCTGACCAGCCTCGGTTTTGCCGTGCTGCGGCTCCGCCGTACCAGCCTCGGCGAGATCGATCAGGCCGTCTCCCAGCCCGAGGCACCCTCGTCCGGGTAAAGGTCACCGCTCGAGTCGCCGATAACCTACCGGGTTCTAAACAGTTTCGGTTCGCGCAAGGGATGCCGCAAGGGGCCGTTGCACCGTCGTTTCGGGGGCTTGACCCCGCGCGCGGTGACGGGGCCCGATGCGCGCAAGTTGCACTTCGCCAGTGAGGGGATCCAGTGAACGAGCGAATCGGGGAGCTTCTCGTCAAGGAGAACCTTCTCAGCGCTGACCAGCTTGCGAAGGCACGTGAGGACGCCCGCACCAAGGGCGGGCGTCTCGGCGCGCAGATCACCGAGCTCGGCTACCTCGACGAAAACGAGCTGACCGACTTCGTCGCCAAGCAATACGGCGTCCCGTCGATCGACCTTGACGAGTTCGAGATCGACCAGGCCGTGATCCAGCTCATCCCCGAAGAGGTTGCGGTGAAGCACACGGTGATCCCCGTGAACCGAGCGGGCTCCACCCTGATCCTCGCCACCTCCGATCCTTCGAACATCTTCGCCCTCGATGACATCAAGTTTCTCACCGGATACAGCATCCAGGCGGTGGTGGCCTCGGAAGAGGCGATCAAGCGGGGAATCGAGAAGTACTACGACCAGTCCCTGGCCCTCGAAGAAGTCATGGGCGACTTCGACGACTCCGACATCGACCTGGTCCACGAAGATGACGATTTCGACGTCTCCGAGGCGGCCAAGGCCTCGGAGGACGCACCGGTCGTCAAGCTGGTGAACCTGGTCCTCACCGACGCGGTGAAGAAGATGGCGTCGGACATTCACGTCGAGCCCTACGAAAAATCTTTTCGCGTTCGCTACCGCATCGACGGCGTCCTCTATGAAGTGATGAAGCCGCCGATGAAGCTGAAGAACGCCATCACGTCGCGCATCAAGATCATGGCCGAAATGGACATTGCCGAGCGGCGTCTGCCCCAGGACGGACGCATCAAACTCAAGATGGGGCGCGGTAAGGAGATGGACTTCCGGGTCTCGTGTCTGCCGACTCTCTTCGGTGAGAAGATCGTCATGCGCCTGCTGGACAAGTCGACCCTCCAGCTCGACATGACCAAGCTGGGATTCGAGGAGGACCTGCTGGCGCTCTTCAAGGACGCGATCTACCAGCCCTACGGAATGGTCCTGGTCACCGGCCCCACCGGTTCGGGCAAGACGACGACGCTCTACTCGGCGCTGTCGGAGCTCAACCGGACCAGCGAGAACGTGTCGACGGCCGAGGACCCTGTCGAATTCAATCTGCCGGGCATCAACCAGGTGCAGATGCACGAGGAGATCGGGCTGAACTTTGCTGCCACGCTCCGATCGTTCCTGCGTCAGGACCCGGACATCATCATGGTCGGTGAGATTCGGGACTTCGAGACCGCCGAGATCGCAGTCAAGGCCGCCCTCACGGGCCACATGGTCCTGTCGACCCTCCACACCAACGACGCACCCTCGACGGTCAATCGTCTGCTCAACATGGGCATCGAGCCGTTCCTGGTCGCCTCGTCGGTCAACTGCATCGTGGCACAGCGTCTGGCACGACGGATCTGCCAAGAGTGCAAGGAGCCGGACACCGACGTGACGGCCGAAGCACTGGTCAAGGCCGGGATGGCCGAAGACCGGGCCAAGAATGTCGCGTCCCTCCATGGCAACGGCTGCCGCAGCTGTTCGGACACGGGCTTCAAAGGCCGGGTGGCACTCTACGAAGTCATGCCGCTCAAGGAAGAGCTGAAGGAATTCGTGCTCAACGGAGCGTCGTCGCTCGAACTCAAGCGAGAGGCCATTCGGCTCGGAATGCAGACCCTGCGCCAGAGTGCGCTCAACAAGCTTTCTGAGGGCGTGACCACCCTCAGCGAAGTTCTCCGCGTTTCGGCGGCGGATCACTAGGAGATCGCTCGCAATGGCGAACATGCATCAGTTCCTGAAGGCGATGATCGAGAAGGGAGCGAGCGACCTTCACATCACGACCGGAACCGCACCCCAGCTGCGGATCGACGGAAAGCTCCACCCCCTCAAGATGCCGCCGCTGTCGGCTTCGGAGACCAAGCAGCTCTGCTACTCGGTCCTGACCGACGCTCAGAAGCACTACTTTGAAGAGAACAACGAACTCGACCTGTCGTTCAGTGTCCAGAAACTCTCGCGTTTCCGGGCCAACGTCTTCGTCCAACGCGGCAACGTCGCGGGCGCGTTTCGTGCGATTCCGTTCAAGATCAAGTCATTCGATGAGTTGGGTCTGCCCAAGATCGTCGCGGAGCTGGCGGCCAAGCCTCGCGGACTGGTCTTGGTGACGGGTCCGACGGGATCGGGCAAGTCGACCACGCTCGCCACCATGATCGACAAGATCAATAGCGAGCGGAATGAGCATATCGTCACGATCGAGGACCCGATCGAGTATCTCCACAACCACAAGGGCTGCATCATCAACCAGCGCGAGGTGGGTGCGGACACGCAGAGCTTCAAGAAGGCCCTCAAGTACATCTTGCGTCAGGACCCCGACGTGGTCCTGATTGGTGAGATGCGTGATCTGGAGACCATTGAAGCGGCGTTGACCGTCGCCGAAACCGGCCATCTCTGCTTTGCGACGTTGCATACGAACTCGGCGTTGCAGACGATCAACCGTATCGTCGACGTCTTCCCGCCCTACCAGCAGTCCCAGGTGCGCGCTCAGCTGTCGTTTGTGCTCGAGGGCGTGATGTGCCAGTCGCTGTTGCCCCGGGCCAACGGACCCGGACGCGCCATGGCGCTCGAGGTGATGGTGCCGAACGCGGCCATCCGGAACCTCATCCGCGAGGACAAGATCCATCAGATCTACTCGTCGATGCAGATGGGCCAGGAAGGTTCGGGCATGCAGACGATGAACCAGTCGCTGGCCCATCTCTTCCAGCGACGACTCATTTCGATGGATACGGCCATGTCACGCAGCTCGGATGTAGATGAGCTGCGCAGTCTGGTGGGGAAGGGAGGCGCCTCGGCGCGTCCACCAGCCCATCGAGCGATCGGCGGCAGGGGTTAGTCGGTCACGGAACGGATCATCGCCGGTCTTCCGGCGAGGGGGGTGAAAGGTCATGCCGGTTTTTCTCTGGAAAGCCCGAACTCGGCAGGGGATCATCAAGAAGGGTGAGATCGAAGCCAGCAACGATCAGGCGGTGATGTCGCAGCTGCGAGCCCAGATGTTGATGCCGGTTTCGGTCAAGGCGAAGCCCAAGGACATCTCGGAGTATCTGCCCTTCCTCAAGCCGGGGATCAACGTCAAGGACCTGGTCATTTTTACTCGGCAGTTCGCAACGATGATCGATGCGGGTCTTCCGCTGGTCCAGTGTCTCGAGATCCTCGGCGAGCAGAACGATAACCCGACCTTCAAGGGTGTCATTCGCGAGGTGAAGTCCGATGTCGAGCAAGGCTCGACATTCGCAGATGCCCTGCGAAAGCACCGAAAGCCCTTCGACGAGCTCTACGTGAACCTCGTCCAAGCGGGTGAGATCGGCGGTATTCTCGATACGATCCTCAACCGACTGTCCGCCTATTTGGAAAAGGCCGATAAACTGGCGCGAAAGGTCAAGGGTGCGATGGTCTATCCGGCGACCGTCTTGGTCGTCGCAATCATCGTCGTGGTCTTGATGCTGGTCAAGATCATCCCGGTGTTCGAGAAGATGTTCGCCGACTTTGGAGGGACACTGCCCGCACCGACCCAGGTGGTGATCGACATCAGCCACTGGCTGCAGGAATGGCTGGTATTCTTCATTGGTGGCATCATCCTCATATCGGTCGCCTACGGTCAGGCGCGTCTGCGCTTTCCGAAATTCCGTCGATTCACCGATGGGCTCTACCTGAAGTCGCCGGTCTTCGGATCATTGCTTCGGAAGGTGGCCGTGGCGCGCTTCAGTCGGACGCTCGGCACCATGATTGCCAGTGGTGTTCCGATCCTCGATGGTCTCGACATCGTGGCTCGTACGGCCGGAAACATGGTGATCGAGGAGGCGCTGTACGACGTGAAGGCAGCGATCTCCGAAGGTAAGACGATCGCTGAACCGTTGATGGAATCCGGCGTCTTCCCAGGGATGGTGGTGCACATGATCGCCGTTGGGGAGGAGACCGGTGCGATGGAGCAGATGCTCAGCAAGATCGCCGACTTCTACGACGACGAGGTCGACGCGGCGGTCGACGCGCTGACGGCGATGCTCGAGCCCGCAATGATGGTTTTCCTTGGGGGTACCGTCGGTGGCTTGCTGGTCGCCATGTACCTGCCGATCTTCAAGATCGCAGAGACGATCGGCTAGGCCTGACGGACCGCACGTGACGACGGGCGCCGAGAGCGTGGAGCTGGCGCAATCTGGCGAGGTTCCGCTGCCCTTCTTGCGAAGGAAGGGAGCGTTCGAGCAGCGCCTGGCGGTGCTGATGGCCTCCCGGCTCGTGTTGTCGCTGGTGAGCCTGGCCATTGCACTCGGTCTCGATACCGCCGTCGGCGAGTTGCTGGAACGGCAGCGCTGGGGGCTCTACGGAACCGTTTCCTTCGCGTTCCTGGCCACGGCGCTCTACGGCGTGGTATTGCCGCGCATCCAACGACCCGCACGCTTTGCGGCCTTCAACATCGCCGCCGACATCTCGATCGTCTCCGCACTCGTCTACTTTTCAGGCGGTGCCGATTCGGTGTTCGCATTCCTGTACGTCATGGTTGCCGTCTACGGTGCACTGTTGTTCGAACGCCGTGGGGCCCTGGTCAGCGCCGGCTTCGGGGCGCTGGCCTATGGAAGCGTGCTCGTGGCTGGAAACCTGGCTTGGCTGAGCGGAGCACCGGGGGCCAGCGAGAAGTCCGTGGCGGCCCTGTTCGCGGTCTGGACGATCCATTCCGGTGCCATCGGATTGGTGGCGGCCCTGGCGAGCTTCCTTGCGGCCGAGCTGCGGCGCACGGGAGAGGCCTTGCGATACCAGACCGATCGCTTGGAACGGCTGGCGAACCTCCACGAGCGTACCGTCGAGAGCCTGATGAGCGGCCTGCTCACGACGGACACGACCGGAAGCATCACGTCGTTCAATCCGGAGGCGGAGCGCATCACAGAGGTTTCGGCGGCGGTGGCCATCGGCTCCGATGTGGAGCGCGTTCTTCCGGGCGTTCGCAGTCTGATGGTCGACGGTTCCGATTCGGAGACGGCCCGCATCCGCTCCCGGATCGTGTTTCGGAGTCGGTCCGGAATCGATCTCCACCTGGGCGTGGCCGCCTACGTACTTCGCGACAGCAAGGGTCAAGCCGGGGGCCACGTCGTGATCTTCCAGGACCTGACCGAGGTCGTAAAAATGGAGGCGGAGCTGCGGCGGTCCGAGCGCCTTGCCGCGGTGGGTGAACTCGCTGCCAGCATCGCCCACGAGATCCGGAACCCCCTGGCCGCGATCTCGGGCTCGATCCAGATCCTCCAACGTGGGAAGACGGACGCGTCCCTGGGGGAAGAATCCCTGCGGCTCATGGACATCGCGATCCGTGAGACCGACCGACTCAATCGGCTCATCACCGATTTCCTCGAGTACGCCCGGCCGGGTCCGCTGGCCTTGGAGCCCGTCGACCTGCTGGAACTTCTGAACGAGGTCGTCGAAATGCTCGAAAAGGTGGTTTCAGACGACATCGAGCTCGTGGTCGAAGTCGAGTCGGGCCTCCAGGTGATGGGCGATCCCGGACAGCTGAAGCAGGTCGTCTGGAACCTGGCCCTGAACGGCGTTCAGGCCATGCCCGAGGGGGGCAAGCTCCAGGTCGGGGCGCGATCTCTGCCCGAGCGGACACCTCAAGAGCCGCTGCAAGAAGGCCGAAGTGAGGTGGAGGAGAAAGGCGCCTGGGCCGAGATCGTCGTTCGTGACCAGGGGGGTGGCATCTCCCCGGAGGCCGTGGATCACATTTTCGACCCGTTCTTTACCACCAAGCCTGAAGGATCCGGCCTGGGATTGGCCACCGTGCACCGCATCGTCGGGGAGCATGGCGGCAGCATCGGTCTCGAGACTTCAAAGCAAGGGGGCACGGAGATTCACGTGCGATTGCCCCGAGGAGAGGCATGAAGATGAGCTCCACCGCGCGCATCCTCGTCGTTGACGATGAGCGGAGCATGCAGGAGTTCCTGGAGATCTTCTTCCGGAGTGAAGGCTATGAAGTCGTCACGGCGGGCGATGTCCAGAGCGCATTGCTGCATCTCGAAGGCAACGACTTCGACGTCATGATCTCCGATATCCAGATGCCCGACGGTACCGGAATCGACCTGTTGGAAGCCGTGCGGGAGGGATCGCCCGAGACCGTGGTGGTCATGATCACGGCGTTCGCCAGCACCGAGACGGCCATCGCGGCCATGAAGCTGGGCGCCTACGACTACATCACCAAGCCCTTCAAGGTCGACGAGATCCGCGTGGTCGTCGAGAAGGCCCTCGAGAAGAAGCTGCTGGCCAGCGAGAACAAGCGCCTGAAGAGCGAGCTCCGCCACCAGGTCCGGGATCGCTCGATCGTCGGCAACAGCTCGGCCATGCAACCCATATTCGAAATGATCAGCCGGCTTGCGGACACCAAGGCCAACGTTCTGATCACGGGTGAGAGCGGAACCGGCAAGGAATTGGTCGCCCGCGGAATTCACGATGGTGGCGACCGTGCCGGGAAGGCCTTCATCGTGATCAACTGCGCTGCGATTCCCGAGAACCTGCTGGAGTCGGAGCTCTTTGGCCACGTGAAGGGTGCGTTCACCGGGGCCATCCAGAACCGGGAGGGCCTGTTCAAGGCCGCCGACGGCGGGACGCTGTTCCTGGACGAGGTGGGTGACCTCCCGGCTTTGCTCCAGGTGAAGCTGCTGCGAGTGATCCAGGAGAAGACCTTCCGACCGGTCGGCAGTACGACGGACTATAAGTCGGACGTGCGCATCCTGGCTGCAACGAATCACAACCTCCCCGAGGAGGTCATGGCGGGTCGCTTCCGGGAAGACCTCTTCTACCGACTCAACGTGATCGAGATCTGCATGCCGCCGCTTCGCGACCGACGCGACGACATCGAGTTGCTGGTCGGACACTTCATCGAGAAGTACTCGACCGGACTCGGTGGGAAAGTCCTTGCCTGCAGTGAGGACGCCATGCAGAAGCTGCTCCAGTACCGTTTTCCGGGCAATATCCGCGAACTCGAGAACGTCGTGGAACGGGCGGTGGCGCTGTGTCGAACCGAGCTGATCGAGGTCGAAAACCTCCCGCCGGCATTGCTCAATCCGGCCGCTCCGGCCCAAAACATGCGCATTCCGCCCGACGGCATCGATCTCCACAAGCTGGTGGAGGAGTATGAGCGGAGTCTGATCCTCGAGGCGCTCATTCCGGCGCACGGCGTCAAGAAGAAGGCGGCGCAGCTTCTCGGTGTTTCGTTCCGTTCGTTGCGCTACCGGCTCGAGAAGCTGGGAATCGACGAAGCAGCCGTCGACAAGGCGCGCGGCTGCTAGGCTGGCCATGTCACCCCGAAGGGGGCTCCAGGCCGAAATCCTGGTCAGCCTGGCGGTGTTGATGATCACCGCGACGACCGTGTTGGGCGTTCTGCTGGCGCGCTCGCACCAGGCCAGCGGTCATCGTCTGCATCAGCTCGCGGCCCGGGCTCTGGTCGACGACCTCGACGCTTCGAATTCAGTGCTGGCTCGGTCGATTCCGAAACTTTTCTGGTGGGTGGTCGATTCGGCTGGTGAGGCAGTTCCCCGCAACGGACACGCGGAACAGATCGACGACGAGTCTCGGGAGCTGGCGGCCGAGGCGCGCGACCAGAACCGGGCGTTGCTGAAGACCGGTTCGCCGTGGACGCCTTTGCGCTTCGCCGCCCCCGTTCCGGGTGAAAGTTTCGTGGCCGTGGCGCTGCTTCCCGCGGCGGTTTCGCCGGGGACCGTCCTCGCCATCCTGCTCGGCGACGTCCTGATCTTCACCGCATTTGGTGCCTACGTGCTTCGGCGCAGGTTGGTTCTGCCGCTGGAGAAGCTAGCGGCAGCAGCGCGTTCGATTACCGATGGCGGAACCGCCGTCCGGGCACCGGAGGAGGGGACTCTGGAAACCGTGGAGCTCGGACGCGCCTTCAACGAGATGACCGAGACGTTGGAGCGGCGCAGCAGCGAGCTCGAGAAGGCCGTGGTCGATCTTCGGGCGAGCAACCGCGACCTGCGGAAGGCTCGGGAGGGTCTCGATCGAGCCGGACGTCTGGCTGCGGTCGGCCGCCTGGCAGCGGGCGTGGCCCACGAAGTCGGGAATCCGATGGGTGCCATGCTGGCGTTCATCGACCTGGCGAGGCGGGATTCGGGGTTGTCCGACGACGGCCGACAGCATCTGCAACGGGCCGGTGAAGAGGGCCAGCGGGTTCGCGGGATCCTGCGTCAGCTCCTCGATTTCTCGAGTCCACGCCGTACGGAACGCGAACCCGTCGACCTGATCGCACTCTGCCAGGAGACTGCGATTCTCGTGAGTGCGCAGCGACGTTACAAGCGCATCACATTGAAGGTCGAAGCCGAAGGACGACCGCCTCCCTTGGCGTCGACGGACCGGAATACGGTGAAGCAGATCATCTTGAACCTGCTGCTGAATGCGGGAGACGCATTGAATGAACGCAGCGAAGGTGGTCATATCACGGTTCGCGTGCGGTCGGCGGTGGGCCAGCTACGGGCGGGCGAGAGGCCCGCCTTCGCGGCCGGACGGCGGACCTCGGATGTGGTGGAGTGCGTGGTGGCCGACGACGGTCCGGGAATTCCAGAGGAGAATCGCGGGCGGATCTTCGATCCATTCTTTACGACCAAGGACCCGGGCGAAGGAACCGGCCTCGGTCTTGCCAACGCGGCACGCTCTGCAGAAGAACTCGGAGGTCGGCTTGAGCTGGCGGAGCCCAGCGGAAATCCGGGCGCTGAGTTTGTCCTCCAGCTTCCGGCCGTGACCGGAGAGGAAGGTGTTTCGCGGGTCCGCGGCTGAGCCGGTCGATAAAGCGAGATGCCCATCGGGCTTCAGTCGGCGAGCTGACGGCCTCTTCCAGGAAGCGGAAGGCGGCCGCTATTCGTATTCTGCTTCGGCCTGTTCCTCGAAGCGGTCGTCTTCGGCTGCTTGGAAGCCGGCGTCTTCCGCTTCCTCGAATCGGTCGTCTTCCGCTTCCTCGAATCGGTCGTCTTCCGCTTCCTCGAATCGGTCGTCTTCCGCTTCCTCGAATCGGTCGTAGTCGGCGTATTCGTCCCGGTCCTCATCGAGGTCCGGGTCCGTGTCGGCTCCGGAATCGAGAGAAGCGATGGGCTGGGGATCGTCCCCTTCGCGCGCCTGTCCGCCTGCCTTCTTCGGCGGCTCCTCGATGGTCACATCGAGAGTGAAGACCTGTGTGGTCTTGCCGCCGTTCTGGTCGTCGACTTCCAGCTTGACGGTGTGCTTGCCGGCCTGCTTGTCCGTGGGCTTCCATTGGACAGCTCCACCCAGCCAGTCGATGGTCATGCCGTCTGGCTTCTCGAGCAGGGCGTAACGGAGCATGCGGTCGTCCGCATCTTCCACCACCACGTTGTACTGAAAGGTCCCGTTCTCGTTCATCTCTGTCGGCACCGACACGATGACGGGCTCGGCGTTGACGATCACGATGGTGGGCGCCGACATGGGCTCGCTGTCCAGATTGCCATCGGTTGCCACGACGTCGAGGTCGATCTTGTCGCCACGCCGAAATCTCATTTTGGGTAACTCAGGTCCGAGGTAGTCGATCCGCGAGCCGTTGACGCTCCAGTGGTAGATGAAATCGATCGGGTCGCCATCGGGGTCCTCACCGCGTGGGATCGCCTTGATTTCGTCGAGGATCGTCGGCGTGAGGGACGGCTGGAGAGCAATACTGCTGATGCTGGGGGCTCGGTTTCCGACTCGGACGTAAGCGGTCACGGGATCGCTCGAGTAATGACCGGCATGGGCGATGACCTGGAGCTCGATCAGCGTGTCGCTCGTGCGCTCGGAAATCTTGTAGCTGTCGCCAGTCGCGACCCGCTCGCCATCGACCCGCCAGATGTACGTGAGGCTGACTTCTTCCTCGTCGGCGTTCTCGACGGTGATCTTGGGCAGGATCAAATCGCCCGGAACCGGATCTTGTGGTGTCAATCGAAGGCGGACCACGGGAACCTCGTCGTTCGGGTGCTCGACCGGATCCGGCTCCAGCGATTGCTCGGAAGCCGTGCCGGAGGCTTCGACTGCCGGCTCCAGAAGGTCCGGACCACAAGCCAGGCCGCCGACCAGCCCGATCAGGGCCAAGCCTCGGACGGCCTGCTGAAACATGCCTTCCACTCGTTCGTCCATGCTTCTCCTCCTCCGCCAGCACTGGGGCGCCATCAGGGGATTCGGCCGTTTCGGGTCTCGTCTTGAAGAAACGATCCGGTCGGCCGGCGAGTCCCCGGCCGTGATCCAAAGGCTTGCCGAAGGACCGGGCAGCAGGAGAAGCCAGCTACCTGGGACCTCAGTCTTCGTAGTGGGGCTTGCGGCCTTCGCGGCGGGCGCGGATGGCCTCGTCGAGGTTGTTGGTGGTGAGGCGGACCAGCAGCTGGTTGCGATTCTCGAGGTCGATGGCCTGGGTGAGGCTGCCGCTCTCGAGGTTCGACCAGAGCACCTTCTTGGTCATCGCCACGCCGTGGGTGCTGTATCCGCAGATCTGTTCCGCCAGCTCGAGGCTGACATCCAACAGCTCAGCATCCGGAACGACCCGGGAGACCAGGCCGATCCGATCGGCCTCCTGGGCATCTACTTTACGGCCAGACAGAAGGATCTCGAAGGCTCGCGAGGCGCCGATCAATCGGGGCAGCAGGAAGCTCACGCCCAACTCGGTTGCCGAGAGGCCATTGTTGATTCCGGCACCCCGAAAGTGGGCGCTCTCGGCGGCCAGCCGGATGTCGGCTCCCAGGGTCAGACAGAAGCCACCGCCGACGGCAGGGCCATTGACCGCGGCGATCACCGGCTGGGGCAGGGCGCGGAGCGCCGGGACCAGGCCTGACATGAACTCCATCGCACGGATGGCGATCCGCGACATGGGCAGCCCGTCGATGTTGGGCGGGACGCCCGAATCTTCGAGGTCGAGACCCGAGCAGAAGCCGTCGCCCTCACCCGTGAGGAGGACGACCCAGGTGTCGTTGTCGGCGCCCGCGGCTTCGATGGCCTCGTAGAGCGGCACCACGGTATCGAACGACAGGGCGTTCAAGCGCTCCGGGCGGTTGATGCGGATCACACGGATGTGCGGACGGGGCTGCTCGACGATGATGTAGGGCATGAGGGCCCCATCCTAGCGCCCCCAGATCTGCACCCCAGACCGGTTCAGCAACTGCGCGAAATCCTTCGGACTGCACGCGCGCAACCCGAAGGTCTGCGGGCGTGCAGTCCGAAGGATTTCGCGCGTCGTTACCGGATGCTGAATTCCTTGAGCTTGTAGAGCAGGGCGCGGTGGCTGATCTGGAGTAGCCGTGCCGCATGGGTTCGGTTTCCACCGGTTGCGCGCAGCGCGCGTCCAATCACGTCGATCTCGGCGGCTCGTCGCGCACGCTTCAGCGACAGGTCCGATGTGCCCAACCCGTCGGAGACGACCGGAGATACCAGATTTTCGGGAAGCTCGCGGAGCGTGATGCGATCACCGTCCGTCAGGATCGCCGCGCGCTCGATCACATTCTCGAGTTCGCGGATGTTGCCCGGCCACGAGTAGGCGACCATGCGCTCGAGAGCCTCGTCCGTCAACCTCTGGATAGACCTGCCGAGTACTCTGCGGAAGTGTGCGATGAAGTGGTCCGCGAGCAGGGGAATGTCCTTCGGGCGTTCCCGCAACGGTGGCACCTTCAGCCGGATCACGTTGAGCCGGTAGAAGAGGTCCTCGCGGAAGCGTCCCTGGGCAACTTCTGCCTCCAGGTCACGTGCGGTGGCGGCGATCACGCGTATGTCCACGGCTCGAGGTTTGACCTCGCCCACCGGTTGCACCTCCTCTTCCTGCAGGACCCGGAGGAGCTTTACCTGGAGCAGCTGTGGGAGCTCACCGATTTCGTCCAGGAAGAGGGTGCCGCCGTCGGCCTCGCGGAAGAGTCCGTTGCTGGCCTTGTCGGCGCCGGTAAAGGCCCCCTTGGCGTGGCCGAAGAGTTCGCTCTCCAGCAGGGACTCGGGAATCGCACCGCAGTTGATGGCCACGAAGGATTGGTCCCGTCTCGGCGACTGGGCATGGATCGCCCGGGCCAGCACTTCCTTTCCGGTGCCGGACTCACCCGTGAGGAGAACCGTGGTCTTGTAGGCGGCGGCCCGCTCCATCAGCTCCAGCAGCTGGATCATCGTTTCGGATGTCGCGATGATCGGGGGGTTGCCGACCGCGCGGTCGACTTCCCGCTTCAACAGCGTGTTCGCCTTGCGAAGGCCCTCGCGCTCCTGGGCCTTGCGGAGGGTGAAGAGCGCCTCGCTGGGCTGAAACGGCTTGGCCAGGTAATCGTAGGCCCCCTGATTCATGGCTTCTAACGCCAGCTCGTCCGTCCCATAGGCCGACATCATGATCACCGTCGTTTCTGGATGCCGACGTATCAGCTGCGGGAGCAGCTCCATTCCATCGATGCCGGGCATGCGCAGGTCGCACAGGATCAGCTCGAACGGAGTCTTCTCGGTGATCGCCAGCGCCGTTGTCCCGTCTTCTGCACCGACCACGTCGTAGCCCTCGGCCGAGAGCACCAGTTGGAGGCTCTCCCGCAGGGAGTCGTCGTCATCGATGATAAGAACGCGGTCCGACATGATTTGGTGGGTTCATCGGACGTTCGCAATGGAGGCGTGAGGGCGATTCCAAAGAAGGGTCTTTCCCCGAGAATTCCACGGCCAGCACATCGGAGTTGCCGGCTTGTTGCCGCCCCTCGAACGTGAATCGCCGCAACGAGAAGTCGCTGCACGGGCGCTCAAGTCAACGTAACCACTCGCCGATACTCGCGAAGGTCGTGGCCAATGGTTCCGCTCGGAATCGGGCACGTGTCAGGGGGAGAGAGTGGCGAGCAGCAAACTGCAGCGGTTCCGCGAAACGCTGATGATGAGCAAGGCGGAGCTAGCCCGTAAGTCGGGTCTGTCGACGCTGACCATCGATCGGGTGGAGGCGGGTCGACCGTGCCGCCTCGATACGAAGCGCAAGATCCTGCAAGCCCTCCAGTTGCGAATCTCGGACCACGACCGTGTGTTCGGTCTGCCGGAGCAGATGCTTTCGGAAGACGTACCGAACCAGGCAACCGGCGGACTCTAGGCGCGTCCCCGGCATGCGGAGGCAAAAAAAGCTGTGAAGCTCTCGCTCCCGAATTTCGGATCGAAGTCGATCATTGGATTGGATATCGGCTCGTCCACCATCAAGGCGGTCGAGTTGAATCGAAAGGGAAAGAACAAGGAATTCGAGCTGACCCATCTTGGTATCTCGTCCCTACCCCCGGAAGCGATCGTTCAGGGTGCCTTCCTGAATTCCAGCGCGATCGTCGATTCGATCCGCGAGGCGGTAGAGAAGGCCAAGATCAAGACGAAGCGGGTTGCGGCCGCCGTGAGCGGTCACTCGGTGATCGTCAAGAAGGTCAATCTGCCCAGCATGTCCCAGGATGAGCTCGATGAGCAGATCCGTTGGGAGGCCGAGCAGTACATCCCCTTCGATGTCAACGAAGTCAATCTCGACTTCCAGATCCTGGAGGACGGCGGAAACGAGGGGCAGATGGACGTTCTCCTGGTTGCGGCAAAGAAGGACCTGATCGACGACTACGTACAGGTCATCACCGAAGCGGGTCTGCAGCCGGTCGTGATCGACGTGGCCGCCTTTGCCGTGGAGAATGCCTACGAGTCCAACTACGACACCCGCCCCGACCAGACCGTCGCGCTGGTCAACATCGGAGCCCAGGTCGTGAACATCAACGTCATGCAGGGTGGCACGCCAACGTTTACCCGCGACATCACTACCGCCGGCAATCAGTACACCGAGGAGATCCAGAAGGCGCTCTCGATCAGCTTCGACGAGGCCGAGCGCATCAAGCTGGGCGGGCGCAAGGGTGAAGAAAGCCAGGAAGTGGTTCCCCACGAGGTCGAGGAGGCGATGCAGCAGGTGACGGAGACGGTGATCGGTGAAATCAGCCGCTCCCTCGATTTCTTCGCTGCGACTTCGGCCGACAGTCGGATCGAAAAGGTCTACCTCTCCGGCGGTAGCGCCAGTGTCGCCGGGTTCCTGCCCGCGTTCCGTGAGCGGACCGGGTACGAGGTGGAGATCTTCAATCCTCTGAACCGGATGATTCCCAGCTCCAAGTTCGAGCCTGACTACCTGGATGGAATCGCTCCGTCCCTGGGCGTCGGCGTTGGACTGGCCATGAGACAGGTGGACTAGCTGATGCTCGAAATCAACCTACTTCCGATTCGGGAAGCGCGTCGTGCAGCGGACATTCGCCAGTACGGCACGCATCTGGCCCTGATCATCCTGCTGACGGTAGGAGGAGTCGGACTTTACCACTCGCGCCTGAGCGATCAGATTGAACGGACCGATGCCCGCATCCGGCAGATGCGGAACGACATCGATCAGTTCAAGCCTCAGCTCGACCAGGTTGCCGCATTCAAGCAGCGCAAGAGCGACCTGGAGAAGAAGATCGACGTGATCGACGGGCTCGATCGTGCTCGCAGCGGTCCGGTGCGGATGATGAGTGAGCTCTCGCTGCGAACGCCGGACCGGCTCTGGATCAAGAGCATCGCCACCCGCGAGGGGAAGATCACGTTGCGGGGCGAGAGTCTGGACAACGAGATCGTGGCCAAGTTCCTGAAAAACTTGGGTGACTCTCCGTACTTCGAACAGGTGGATCTGAACGGAACGAAGCTCGGCAAGGGCAAGGCCGGCTTCAAGATCGTCGAATTTTCGATGAAGGCGAAGTTGGTCGATCCAAACGCTCCCGATGAACCGGAAGAGGATGAAGACGACCCGAAGAAGAGCAAGAAGAAGGCCAAGAAGCGCTCCAGGGCCTAGGTCCCGGGGACGAGGAGACGACGACATGGAACTGAATCCGGCCGTCCAGAAGCAGCTCGACCAGATTGCAAAGCTTCCCGCGGCAGCGCGCGCGGGGATCGCGGGTGCGCTCGTGGTGCTGATTGCCGTTGGTTACTACCTGATGATGTGGCAGGGAGCGAATCAGCAGCTCACGCAAATGCGAGCCCAGGAGCTCGAACTCCAGCGGAAGCTGAGCGAAGTGCGGTCGATCGCGGCAAACATCAACGAGTTCGAGGCAGAGATCGACAACCTCGAGCTGAAGCTCCAAAAGGTTGTCCGGCAGCTGCCCAACAAGAAGGAAATCGAGGTCCTGCTGACCGACATCAGCAATGCCGGAAAGATGGCGGGAGTCGAAATCAAGTCGTTCAGCAGACGCGCGGAGATCATCCACGGTTTCTACGCCGAGGTGCCGATCGATCTGACGCTTACGGGCAACTATCACAACATCGCCAGGTTTTTCGATCTTCTCGCCGGGCTTCCCCGAATCGTGAACATGGGTTCAGTGAATGTAACCGTGGCGAAGGACTCGATGGAAGAAACGATTCTGAACGTAAAAGGAACTGCGACGACGTTCCGCTTCGTCGGCGGAGACAAGCGGGCCTAGCGGCTTGAGTCGCTGGGTGCGGGGGGTATGAACGTGCGGATCGGTGCAGTGACAATATTGATCGCTCTTCTGGCGCTGCTTGGCTGTCAGGCAGAGTCGATCACTCAGGCAACAACCGAGGACTTCACCAAGGCGCGCAACGAGCTGGCAGCTCGCAACAAGGCCAACAAGAGGACCGCCGGCCAGCAGAAGGGCCAGAAACGGCCTGCGACGGTTCCCGCCTCGGCGGCTCCGGAGATGAACTTCGCTTCGGTCGAGGCAGGCTTCCGCTACGACATGGATGGCCGAGACCCGTTCCGCTCGTTCGAATGGGAGCAGCTCCAGCTCGATCTCTTGGCGGGAGAAGAGGGCCCGCTCGAGCAGTTCGATGTCGGACAGCTCTCTTTGGTCGGCATCATCTGGGAAGTGGACAACCGGCGCGCGCTGGTCAAGGACCCGTCGGGGATGAGTTACATCGTCGCCGAAGGGATGAAGATCGGGAAGAACAAGGGACTGATTACTCGCATTGAAGACAATCTCATGGTGGTCAAGGAGATCTACACGGACTCCAATCTGAAAGAGACCGTCCGGGATATCGAGATGCGTATTCGATTGACCGAGGGGGGGTGATTTCGATGTTTGGAACCAATACCGAGCGACTTCGTAGGTGGATCGGTCTGAGTGGCGCGGGTCTGCTGGCGCTCGGGCTTGCCGGCTGCGCTTCGCAGTCTGCGGTTCAGTCGCCGACACCGCAGCCTGAGTCCATCGCGGATGTTCGCGTGGAGCAGGACGGTGATTCCACGGCCGTGACCCTGTTGGGTCTGAACCAGCCGGTCTTTACGGCCTTCTCGCAGCAGAACCCCGAAAGGGTGGTGGTCGAGCTGGCGGCGGTTCGCCCCGATACGCTGGCCAGCTCGATTGCGGTCTACGACGGACTCGTCGATGAAGTGACGCTGTCGACGTTCTCAGCCGGAACCGTCGACGAGATGACGCGGGTCGAGGTCAGCCTCGAAGTGCCGGCGGACTTCCACGTCGTAGCGGGCGAAGAGGGTCTGGTGATCCATCTTCAGGCGAAGATTGCGGAGACCAGCGACGCGTCATCTGCCATCGACGCCGACCCCTGGGCGATGGTTCCGACAGACGATCCGGCGGAGATCGATTCGAGTGATGCGAACGACGGAGCCAGCGATTGGACCGTGCAGACGACCCCGGCCGTTCCCGCCACCACCCTGACGGGCGTTCAGGCCTGGCAGGCCGGTGACGGATCGGTGGTACACCTCCAGGCCGACGGAATGATCACCAGTGCCGAAAGTTTCACGCTCGAGAACCCCGATCGTCTCGTGATCGACCTGCCCGGCCTCAAGGGCGCGCTGGATTGGGACCGCATCGAGGTCGGTTCTTCGCAGGTCGCCCAGATTCGCATCGGTCAGCACGACGACAGGGTGCGTGTGGTCATCGATGGAGGCAACGGCAGTGACTCCTTCCAGGGTCGCCGCGTGACGCCGACCCACAACGGATTGGTAGTGGCCCTCGGCCGCGGCGAGGCGCTCGACGCGGCCGTAGCCGAGATCCTGGCCGGCACGGTCGTGGCAGCCGAGGAACCGGAAGAGGAGGCGGCGGATGCCGTCGCTGAGGACTGGGTCTCCGAGTCCGTGGCCGAAGTGGCCGTCGCTGAGGACTGGGTCTCCGAGTCCGTGGCCGAAGTGGCCGACGCTGAGCCCGTGGCCGAAGTGGCCGACGCTGAGCCCGTGGCCGAAGTGGCCGACGCCGAGCCGACGGTTGCGCCGAACCCGGAGCCCGTGACGATCTACGGCGTGGAGTACGACCCCCAGGACCTGCTGGACCGCATCGTGATTCTGGCTGAGCAGCCCGTGGACTACCTGCTC
>Ga0209988_10000026_pt1 | contig 68947 bp, 60 predicted proteins | sample N075metaG_FD_183115 | JGI IMG/M metagenome (GOLD analysis project Ga0209988, IMG submission 183115) | Deep subsurface microbial communities from Kermadec Trench to uncover new lineages of life (NeLLi) - N075 metaG (SPAdes) (version 2) | ecosystem: Environmental > Aquatic > Marine > Ocean trench... | reverse complement strand
CTCCGCAGCGCGGCGATTTCGGCGTGCACACGGTCGCCCCCAGCTCCATCAGGGCCTGGTTGAAATCGCCGGGGTCGGGTCCCGCGGCCAGCTTCGCCGCCTCTTCCCACAGGCGGGCGGTCACGGCCGGGTCTTTCACGTTCTCGCGGATGTCGAGCAGCCGGGTGAGCACCCGTGCGACGTTCCCGTCGACAACGGGCTCCGGCCGATCGAACGCGATCGAAGCGATGGCGCCCGCGGTGTAACGCCCGATCCCGGGCAGCTCCCGCAGAAGGTCGGCCGTCTCGGGCAGCCGGCCGCCGTGTTGGTCCATCACGGCCTGGGCAGCACGCTGGAGGTTGCGCGCGCGCGAGTAGTAGCCGAGGCCGGCCCAGGCTCCGAGCACGGCGTCGCTCTCGGCCTCGGCCAGCGACGCAACCGTGGGAAAGAGCTCGAGGAAGCGCTGGTAGTAGCCGATCACCGTGTCGACCCGGGTCTGTTGGAGCATCGCTTCCGAAATCCAGATGGCATACGGGTCGCGGCTGCGCCTCCACGGCAGATCTCGCCGGTTGCGTCGGTACCAGCCGAGCAGGTTCCTGCGAACGGTGGCGTGTTTCACGCCAGCACCGGAAGTCGCCGCTCAACCGTGATGGCGCGGGCCGTGACGCGAGCGCCGAGGGCGAAGAGTTCGACGCCCCGGCTTTCGGCGCGGCGCAGGGCTTCGGTGTAGACGGGATCGATCTCGGCGGCGGGTGAGACGCTGTCGCAGTCGGCTCGCTGGACCAGGAAGAGCAGGACTGCGCGCTCGCCGCGCTGCTTGAGGCGCATCAAGGTTTCCAGGTGGCGCGTTGCGCGCTCGCTGACGGAGTCGGGGAAGAGGCCTTTGCGACCGTCGGCCAGGCTGACGCTCTTCACTTCGAGCCAGGCCGGACGCGGGTCCTGCGGATGGTGGGAAAGCCGGAAGTCCAGGCGTGAGCGATCGCCTGCCGCGACTTCTCTCCGGATCTCGCCGTAGCCGGCGAGCTCGGGAACGACCCCCATTTCGAGCGCGCGAGACACCACGCTGTTGGCGCGTGCGGTGTTGACGCCGACCCAGATCCGGCCGACCCGGATCATCTCGAGGCTGTAGCGAAGCTTGCGCCTCGGGTTGTTGCTGAGCGAGCAGCGCACCGAGGCTCCCTCACGCAAACAGCCGTGCATGCTGCCGGGATCGGGGCAATGAACGGTCAGCTCGCGGCCGTCTTCGGTCACGATGTCGACCAGGAAGCGCTTGTAGCGTCGGATCAGCCTGCCGCGCAGCGACGCGTCGACCGGAACGGCTACGGGCGGAAAGGAGTGAGGCGTTGTTCGACGTTGCTGGCGACCCATTTTGGATCCCACCACTCGAGGGGGTCGACGTAGGTTCCGCCGACGAGTATTCCGAAGTGTAGATGGTCGCCGCCCGCCAGGCCGGACGCACCGGAGCGGCCCAGCGACTGACCGCGCTTTACGCGGTCGCCCGGAGACACGTCAATTTGGGAAAGGTGCCCGTAGAGCGACGTCACACCCAGGCCGTGGTCGATCAACACGCAATTGCCGTAGATGCCGAGGTCATCGGCGTAGACCACGCGGCCCGCATTGGCGGCCAGGATCGGTGCGGCGCGAGTCGAGGCCAGGTCGTAGCCGTAGTGGGTTGCCTTGGAAACCTGCTTGCCCGACACGAAGTAGGTGCGCTTCTCGGCGAACTTGCTGGTCACCTTCGAGTTGGGAAGTTGCTGGAAGGATCCTTCCCACAGCTGCTTCGGCGCCGTGTCTTTGAGAACCTCGCGAATGGTGGCTTCGTTGCGCGCTCGAAGCTTCGTGTTGATCTCGTTGAAGGCGAATTCCAGGTCGGTGGTGTCGATGCCCTCGGCCGTGGCCAAGCCCTTCACTACGTCTTGCAGGAAGCTGCTGGGAAGGGTCACATTTGCGGTCGGCCTGACGCGTTCGTTCACGACCACGGCCCAGCGCGCCTTGCCGACGTTGCCGGCGCCGTCGGTGGCGACCACACGGATCTCGGGCTGCGCCGGCCCTTCGGCCGCCACTGCGTAGAAGGCGACACGGCGATCGCTGCCTTCGAGCGCGTGGCCCGGAAAGAAGTCGTCGCCGACTTCGACGCCGTCGCGCTCGACCTCTTCAGAGAGGGAGTAGACGACGACGCCGGCGCCCCCGTGGCGCACGTAGGTGAGCCCGGTGGACACCGCGATGCGCGGCGGCTTGCGGTCGATGCGGACCGGTATGTCGAGGCGAGTCTGGTTGCCCGACAGTCCGCCCGCCAGAGACCAGTCGCGGACGTCGATGCGCAGGCGCGCGTTCTCGACGCTGCGGGGCAGGCGCTTCACATCAATCTCGATTTCGAGCGTGAGGGGCTGCCCTCGACGGACCGCGCCCGAGACGGTGCTGCCCGGCCATTCTTTGGCGAGCAGGGTCTCTTCGCCCTGGGCGTGGACCAGCACGACGGTCGCGCTGCGCAGACCCGAGCCTTCGTCATCGAGCACGAGGGTCACGCTGCCGCCCTCGGCATTCAGCAGGATCGCTTCCGGCGCCTGAACCTGCGGAGGCGTGCCCTCGCGGCGGAACCACAAAAAGACACTCCCTGCGATCAAGGCGATCGACAGCAGCAGAACCGACCAACCGCGACCGCTCACGCTTCCCCCTCGCCCCCTGATGAGCGCCCGAAGACGGTACCCGATTGACGACCCGACCGTCGGAGGCGATTCTCCCGCATCTCCTTTCCTGCCATGGCCGAACCCCGGAGGAACCATGTCCCAGCTTCGCCGCCTCGTAATGATCCGCCACGGCGAGACCGACGGCGAGTCGAGCGTCCGTTTCCACGGGGCTACCGACGTTCCGCTCTCCGACGCTGGGCGTGCGCACATGCGGGACGTGTCGCGCAAGCTCCGCCAGGAAGTCTTCGACCTGGTGGTGGCCAGCACGCTGCAGCGTTCGTGGGAGGGCGCCCAGATCGTCGCCGGTGGCGCGCCGGTGCGGCTCGAGGCGAACTTCCGCGAGATCGACTTTGGCCGTTGGGAAGGGTTGACGGCCCCGGAGATCGAGGAGTCGGACCCCGTGCTCTACAAGGAGTGGCAGGAGAAAAAAGCGGTCTTCGACTTTCCCGGCGGTGAGATTCGCACCGAGTACCGGGCCCGGGTGCTGCGCGGCCTCGACCGCATCGAGAAGAGCGGCGCCGCCTGCAGCTTGCTCGTGGTTCACAAGGGCACGATACGAACGCTTGTCCAGCACCTGCTCGGCAACCCGCTGCCCGACGACGAGCCGCCGCTCGGTGGCGTCGTCGCCCTCTCCCGCGGCGCCGCTGGCGATTGGTACCTGGGTCGTCACGGCAGCAACCCCGAAGGCGTCGTCTGACGCCCGGCGTCGTCTGACGCCCGGCGTCGAATAACGTCCCCGTTCTTTGCCCGTTGCGGCGCGTCAGCCCTCTTCCGACTCCTTCAGCTTTGCGAGCACGGAGTAGTCTTCGAGCGTCGAGGTGTCGCCCACGGTTTCCTTGCCCGAGGCGATGTCGCGCAGCAGGCGCCGCATGATCTTGCCCGAGCGGGTCTTGGGTAGCGCGTCGGTGAAGCGGATTTCGGCGGGCTTGGCGATGGCCCCGATCTGTTTGGTCACGTGGTTCCGGAGTTCCTCGCCGAGTTCCTTGTCGGCCTGGATGCCGCCAAGCGGGGTCACGAACGCGACGATGGCCGTGCCCGTGATCTCGTCGGGCCGGCCCACGACGGCCGACTCGGCGACCTTGGGGTGGGAGACGAGGGCGCTCTCCACCTCCATGGTGCCGATGCGGTGACTCGAGATGTTCATCACGTCGTCGATGCGCCCCATGATCCAGAAGTAGCCCTGCGGATCGCGGTGGGCGCCGTCTCCGGCGAAGTAGGTGTTCTTGTATTGGCTCCAGTAGGTTTCCTGGTAGCGCTTGGGATCGCCCCAGATGCCGCGCAGCATGCCGGGCCAGGGTTGTTTCAGCACCAGGAAGCCGCCGTTGGGCGGTGTTACGGTTTGGCCCTCCTCGTCCCACACCTCCGCTTGGATGCCCGGGAACGGCAGCGTGGCCGAGCCGGGCTTCGTGTCGACGGCGCCGGGCAGCGGCGTGATCATGATTCCGCCGGTCTCGGTCTGCCACCAGGTGTCGACGATCGGACAGCGCCTGCCGCCGATCACGCGGTGGTACCACATCCACGCTTCCGGGTTGATGGGCTCACCCACGGTGCCGAGCAGGCGCAACGACGAAAGGTCGTGGCTCTTCGGATGCTCGTCTCCGAGGCGGATGAAGGTCCGGATCGCCGTCGGCGCCGTGTAGAAGATGGTGACGCCCCAGCGCTCGATGATGTCCCAGAAACGGTCCGGACCGGGATGGGTCGGCGTTCCTTCGTACATCAGGCTCGTCGCACCGTTGGCGAGGATTCCGTAGATGACGTAGGAGTGTCCGGTGATCCAGCCGATGTCGGCAGTACACCAAAAGGTGTCGCTGTCCTTGAGATCGAAGATGGCCTTGGCCGTGGTCGTGACGTGGGTGAGGTAGCCGCCCGTGGTGTGCAGGATGCCCTTGGGCTTGCCTGTGGTGCCGCTGGTGTAGAGGATGAAGAGCGGATGCTCGGCGTCGAGCTTGGCCGGCGGACACTTGGCACTTGCGCCTGCCATGACCTCGTGCCACCAAAGGTCGCGGCCTTCGACGAAGTTCGTGGGCTCGCCGGTCCGCTTGACCATCACGACCGTCTCGACGCCATCGCAGCCCTTCAGGGCTTCATCGACGGCGGGCTTGAGCGCGTGGGGGCTGCCGCGGCGGTAGCCGCCGTCGGCGGTCACGACGAGCTTGGCACCCGCGTCGTTGATGCGGTCGCGCAGGGCTTGGGCCGAGAAACCGCCGAAGACCACGTTGTGGGGTGCCCCGATGCGGGTGCAGGCGAGCATCGCAATGGCCAGTTCGGGGATCATCGGCATGTAGAGAGCGATCCGGTCGCCCTTCTTCACGCCTTGGTCCTTCAGCACGTTGGCGAACTTGCAGACCTCCCGGTGCAGCTCCCCGTAGGTGAGCACGCGAGTGTCGCCAGGTTCCCCCTCCCAGATGATGGCTGCCTTGTTGCGGCGCCAGGCGTTCTCAGCTTCGAGATGCCGGTCGAGGCAGTTGTACGAGACGTTGAGCTTGCCTCCGACGAACCATTTGGCGAAGGGGGGCTTCCACTGGAGCGTCGTCTTCCAGGGCGTGAACCAGCTGACGTTCTGCTTGGCCATTTTGGCCCAGAAGCGTGCCGGATCCTTGGCGCCGAGCTTGCGGTATTCGGCGACCTGCTTCTTGTTCCAGTTGGCCTGCTTGGTGAATTCCTTGTGCGGCTTGAAGACGCGCGTTTCCTTCAACAGCGATTCGATGTCAGGCATCGGGCTCCGTCTCTTTCTGGGTTGAGGGGGATGGGCCGGTCAGCGATCCGAAACCAGCGCTTCGAGCTCGTCTGGAGCTCTGGGAATGGCTTCGGTGAGATTCTCGTGGCCGTCGGGCGTGATCACCACGTCGTCCTCGATGCGGACACCGATGCCCCGGTAACGCAGATCCGCTGCGTCATTCGACTCGGCGATGTAGATGCCCGGTTCGACGGTCAGGCACATGCCCGGTTCGAGGGGCCGGGGATCGCCATCGGTTCGGTAGGAACCGACGTCGTGCACGTCCAGGCCGAGCCAGTGGCTGGTGCCGTGCATGTAGAAGGGTCGGTGCTTTTCTTCGGCGATCAGCGTGTCGACGTCTCCCGACAGGAGCTTCAACTCCAGCAGGCCCTCGACGATCCTGCGCACCGCGGCGTCGTGGATCTTCGCAATCGTGCTGCCGGGGTTGCACTGGTCGAGGGCCGCCTGCTGGGCTTCGAACACGACTTCGTAGATCGCGCGGCCGGGGCCTGCGAAGCGTCCACCGATCGGGTAGGTGCGGGTCACGTCTGAGGCGTAGCCCTCGAGTTCGCAGCCGGCGTCGATCAGCACCAGCTCCCGGTCGCTGAGCTTCGCCTGGTTGGTCACGTAATGGAGAATGGTGCCGTTGCTGCCGCCACCGACGATGGTGGAGTAAGCCGCGCCCCGTGTGCCGCGACGGCGGAACGTGTATTCGATCACCGCCTGGAGCTCGTACTCGTAGGCGCCCGGGTGGGCCAGTCGCGCCGCGGCTTTGTGGGCCTCGGCGCTGATGGCGGCCGCTCGTCGCATGATGTCGATCTCAGCCGGCTCCTTGATGAGCCGCATCTCATGCACGATGCCACGCGGATCGATGATCGCCTCGGGAGGCGAAACGCCCTGTCGTGACCGGCGCCGCAGCTCTTCAATCGTCTGCGTGATGCACTCGTCGACCCGGCTGTCGCGGCCGAGCACGTGATGGACGTGGCGCGCCTTCTCGATCAGGTGCGGGAGGTCTCCCAGAAACTTGGAGCGTTCGTAGGCCTCGTCTGCGGCATAGTCGGCCACGGCGCCCTCGATCCCAGGCCGGTAGCCGGTCCAGGTCTCGGCGGCCGGGTCCCGCGGCTCGACGTAAAGCGTATAGGTGGGATCTGCGTCGGTGCGCAGCACGGCGATGGCGCCCGGGTGGTCGAAGCCGGTCAGGTACCAGAAGTCGCTGTCCTGGCGGAACGGGTAGTCGGTATCGTTCGAACGGGAAACCAGCGTCTGGCCCAACAAGATGGCCACCGCGTCGGGCCCCATGGCGTCCAGCAGCTTGTGTCGACGCTCGGCGAACACGGCCGCGATCTTACCCCAGCCTTCCGTTTTGAACGTCTTTCAGAGGCGAACGTCCTTCAGCGGCAGACGACGGTCACGCCGGCGCAGTAGGTGGCGCAGATTTGCGGATCGGATTGGCTGGGGACGGCGGTGTAGTACAGACCGCCCGATTCCAGGGCGGGAAGCCGTAAGGTCCTCAGCAGGTCGCCGCCTGACGACGGATCCACCAGGTGGACGAAGCCACTCCAGCGCGTGACGATGGCGCGTCCGTTCGGGTCGATCTGGATATCCTGCACGAAATCGAGGTCTGGAGCGAAATTTTCGTCGAGCACGAGCTGCCGCTCGGGCCCTTCCGCCGGCGCGATGGCCAGCCGCAAGCGGGTGCCGTCGACCAGGGCGCGGTAGCCGGTGCCGGCGTCGTCGAAGACCACGAAGTGCACCTCGGGGTCCGTGATGCGCCGCTTCAGCCGCCCGTCGACGCCCAGCACCAGGGCGTCGTGGCGGTCGGGGCGTCCGTCGTCGAACAACCGATCGGTCGTCACCCAGATCTCCCGTCGGACGGGGTCGAAGGCCACCGTCTTGGGCAGGACCTGCTCGCCGGGCCGCGAAGGCAGCGGGTGTTCGGCCAACAGGACTCCGTCGGGAGAGATCACGACGACCGATCCGCCCTGTCCGTCCTCCGCGGCGTAGCGCGAGATGAGCAATCCTCCGTCGGGGCCGGCTGCGATCTCGTTGAGGCCCGGTCCGAGGTGATCGAAGCGCTCGACCTTGCCGGTGGCGACCTCGACCCGGCCCATGCTCTCGAAGTAGGTCGTGTAGTAGACGTGACCGTTGGCGTGAGCCAGCACGTCCCAGACGCCCGAGCGCGCTCCTGCGGCGCTGACGTCCAGGGCGGGCAGGAGTTCGAGCTTGTGTAGATCGAAGCGCCCGATCCACTGCGGGCCGGCCGTCTGCAGGTCGGCGCTGGGGTCGCCCCCGGCTCGGCGGAAGGTCGACCAGAAGGCCGACTGGCCGAAGTAGAGGACGCCCAGGCTCGCGTCTCCGTACCAGGCGCAGTAGCGCTCGTGCTGGCTGGGTTCCGCGCCGCGGATGACCCGGGCAGACCCGGGCGGCGCAACCGGAGGCGCGCTGCAGGCCGCGGCGAGGTACAGGCACAGCAAGGCTGCGGCACTTCGGCAGCAGCCCGATGTTGCACTGGAAACTATGGTGGCATCCATTCCAATGACTTGACTTTGCATGGTTTTATTCTCCATCAGCAGGCAGGGGGCTTCTCCAACCGTTCTGGCTGCCACCCGAGGGTGCATCCGGGGTCGCTGTGGGTTGTGCGAGTCGCGGCATTCTCGTCAATGATTCCGAGCCCTTGCGAGGCGTCCGTCGAGCGAACCCGCTTCGATCGGGTTGGCATGTTCCGTGCTTTAGAGGGTCCAAGCGATCTGGAAGGGTTGAAGTGGACGTAAGCGGGCGCGCACGGACGCTTCGACCCACCCCTCGGAGGAACCGAGCCAGACAAGGCGCCTACCCCTGAACGGCACCCCGCCTTCTCGGTGCATTTCCGGGGGGGCCAGGTCGCACGAGCCCCCAGGTCGGAAGGTCCGGCCCGGGGGCTTTCACTTTTTAGGACGGGTTCTTGTCACCGCTCCTGGCTGCCGACTTCTTGCCCTCGCTCTTGTCGGCTGAGCCGCCGCCGCGACCGCCGCCGCGAGAACCCGATTGTTTCGAGCTGCGCGGAGCCGATCCCGCTGCGACGTCGTCCTGCTTGCAGACCTCGGTCACCTCGGAGCCGAATTCCCGGCTGAACCAACCCTTGAGCTCGGGCAGCTCCAACAGATCCTTCGGGGACTCGGGCGCTCGCCAGGCAATGGCCTCGAGGGACAAGTTTGGGCAGAGCACGCCCGGATCCATGGCCAGCCGCTCGGAGGCCTGGGTTCGCCACTTCTTGAGGGCCAGCATGCGTCGTTCGGCGTGGCGGTCGATGCGTCGCCGGCCGCTGCTCATCTTGGGGATCGGCCCGTGGTCGACCTTCCGGCCTTCGCGGACCGCCGCCATGATCTCGCGGCCCATCCGGCGCAGCAGCAGCTCGGTGATGCCCTTGATCTCCGCCAGCTCCGCCAGCTTTCTGGGCTTCTGGTCGGAGATGTCCAGCAGTGTCCGGTTGCCCAGCACTTTGAACGGCGGACGATCGATCTCTCGGGCGCGCTTGTCGCGCATCAGGTAGAGCTCGCGCAAGATCGACAGGCCCTTGGGATCGAGCCGCCGGGCGCCCTTGATGCGCAGGTAGCCCAGCTTGTCGAAGGACCGCTCCGGCCACTTGCGACCGCAGAGGGTCTCGAACTCTTCCTGTGCCCAGCGCAAACGCTTGGCGGCCTTCAGCTCTCGGGTGAGCTTCTCGGTCAGCTCGATCAGATAGAGCACGTCGGAGGCCGCGTAGTTGAGCTGGCGTTGGGTGAGCGGGCGCCTCGACCAGTCCGAGCGCTGTTCGTCCTTGGGCATGTGCACACCGAAGTGTCGCTCAGCAAGGCTCGCCAGTCCGACCGACGGGTACCCCAGCAGCTGGGCGCTGACCATGGTGTCGAAGAGATTATGGAAGGTGAAGCTGCAGTCGCGCGTGAGCACGAACAGATCGTACTCGGCCGCATGAAAAATCTTCGTGATGTCGGGCGATGCGAACACGGGCCCGAGCGGCGCCAGCTCGGCCGGTCCACCCAGCGCAATTGGATCCAAGAGGTAGATGTTCTTGCGATCGGCGATCTGCACGAGGCAGGTTTTGTCGAAGTAGTGGTAGAAGCTGTCGGCTTCGGTATCGATTGCGATAATCTTCGAACCCATCAGGTCCTGCGCGAGGGCCTCCAGATCCGCCTTCGTCTCGATAACCTCGAAGTCTCCCACTCTGCCTGCCTCTGTTTTGTTCGCGGTCACACCCCGTCCGCAACCCCGCACGGCGGCGGGCCGCGCGCTCGAAACTCGATTCGGGGAGGTTGTAGGCACCGCTGCAGGAGGGCAGGAGCGGCGCCAGCGGGCAGCCTAGCCCGTCCCATGGGGAGCCGCCCACATCGAGCCGACTGCGCCAGCGAGGCTCCCAGACGCCTGGCTCGCGCCCCTGCCCCGCCCCTGCCCAATCGACCCGCTCGGCATTTCGTGGGCGGGCGCTCCGAAAGGGGGGGGGCGCCAGACGCGGCCGATTCGCCAATACTCTCGGAGTCATGGAAGCTGGATTGGGTATTTCGACGGACCCGGATGCAAGGCAGGCGGGCGAGGCCGCTGCGGTGGCGGCGCTCGAGTCGGTCGGTCGACCGGACGGAATGATCCTGTTCGTGGGTCCCGGCTATGGCGAGGACCTTCCGCTGTTGCTGGACCGCGTGATCGACGTCGCCGGCTGCGAGCAGGTCGTCGGTGCCAATGGCTATGGCGTCCTGGGTGGCGGCTTCGAGGTTGAAGGCCAGCCGGGCGTGGTGGCCCTGGCCTGGTCGGGCCTGGATTCCCAGCCCTTCTTGATGACCGACGTCTGCGGGGACGCGTTCGCGGCTTGCCAAGAACTGGCCGCCCGTTTCGATGGGCCGCTCCGTGAGGAGGATCTGGTGGTGTTGCTGCCGGACCCGCGGCACTTCGAGGCGCTCGCCTTCCTGGAGGCGTCGGCAAAGGTGCTCGGGCCGGCGACCGTGGTGGGTGCAGGGGCCGGTGACCCGCTTGCCGGCGCACCCCTGCTGTGGTCCGGAAGGACCGTGTCCTCGGGCGGGATTGCAGGCGTGGTGCTGCGTGGCACGAAGCCGCCCCGGATTGGGGTCACCCAGGCCTGCCGACCTGTGACCGATCTTCTCACCGTGACCCGGAGCCGCGGTCACTGGCTGCTCGAGCTCGACGGCCGTCGGGCACTCGACGTCTATCGCGAGGTGGCCCGTGGACCGCTGGCCGAGGATCTGAACCGTGCCGCCTCTTTCCTGCTGGTCGCGCTGCCGGTCGACCCGGCTGCGGATGACCTCAAGCCCGGGTCGTATCTCGTGAGGAACGTGATGGGCTTTGACCCGGAAGCGAACGCGTTCGCAATCCCGGAGGAGCTGCCCAGGGGCAGCCGGATCGCCTTGGCCCTGCGTGAGCCCGGGTCTGCGCGCGAAGACCTGAAGGCGATGCTCGAAGGGATCGGCAGCGCGCCGCCAGCCATGGGCCTCTACTTTAACTGTTGTGCGCGGGGCGCGGCCTTCTTCGGCATTCCGGGCCTGGAGGCGGCCTACCTGGAGAGCTATTTCGGCAAGGCACCGATCGGCGGGATGTTCGGTTCCTGCGAGATCGGCCCGATCGGCGGCCGCAGCGAGCTGCTGACCTACACGGGCGTGCTGGCGCTGATCGACGCTTGAAGTTCGAGCCAACCACAGCTAGGTTGTTCCGATATGTAAGACACTGTTCCAATATCCGGAACAGCATCGATCTTCACGGAGCAGTCTGGTGGAGCCGCCCGGAAATGTCGCGACCGTAGCGACCCTCGAAAAGGCCATCGATATCCTCTTCCACCTGCACGGCGAGCCCGAGGCGCGCGGGGTGACCGCCATCGGCCGGGCCCTCGGCATGCCGAAGTCGAGCGCCCATCGCCTGCTGGCAGCGCTGTCTCGGCGAGGCCTGCTGGAGCGCGATGACCGCGGTCGCTATCGGACCGGCATGGGGCTGGTTGCCCTGGGGCTCGGCGCTTTGGAGCACGACCCGATCGGTCGGGCGGCGCGGCCCATTCTCGAATCGGAGGCCCGCGAGCTGGGCGAGACGGTCTTCCTGGTGGCGGCACGAGCCGGTCGCCTGGTGGTGCTGGACAAGGCCGAGGGAACCGGTTTCTTGCGCGCCGCGCCGCAAGTCGGTTCGACCGTGCCCGTTCACGCCACGGCGGTGGGCAAGCTCTACCTGGCGTTCGGCCCCGACGCGGTCGAGCCGGTCGACGCCGAACCCGAACGTTTTACCGACCGCACCGCGACCAGCGCAGAGGCATTGGCTGGCGAGGTCGAGCGGATCCGCCGGCAGGGTTTTGCCGAGAACCGCGAGGAGTGGATCCCGGGTCTCGCCGTGGTGGCTGCGCCGGTGCGGGTTGGCGGTCGCCTGGTCGGCGCCTTGGCCGTGGCAGCGCCCGTCCAGCGTCTCGATGCCCTGGGCCGGGAGTGGGTCGGAGAGCAGGCGATGGCGGCGGCCGCTCGGGTGGCCGCACGCCTTGAAGGGAGCGAGACATGACTGCGAAGGCCTGGATCGACGGAGTCATCGTCGACGCAAGCGAGGCGCGAATTCCGATCACGGATCATGGGCTCCTGTACGGCGACGGGATCTTCGAGGGCATTCGCGTCTTCGGCGGTCGGGTTTTCCGGCTCGACGACCACATGGCGCGCTTCCGGACCGGACTTTCCCATATCGCGCTCGATCTTCCCGGCGGCATCGAGTCTGCCCGCCGTGTCGTGCTGGAAACGGTGCGCGCCCACGCAACCCAAGAGGCGTATGTGCGCTTGATCGCGACCCGGGGCGAGGGCGCCCTCGGCGTCGACCCCACCAGCTGTTCGCATCCGCGCCTTCTCTGTCTGGTCGACCAGATCGAGCTTTATCCCGAGGAAAAGCTGGCGGCGGGTCTGTCCATGCTGACCTCGAGCCTGCGCCGGCCGCCGGCCGATGTGCTCGATCCGCGCGTGAAAAGCCTCAACTACTTGAACAACGTGCTGGCCAAGCTCGAAGCCAAGCAGCGCGGTGCCGACGAGGCGCTGCTGCTGAATCAGGCCGGCAGGGTGGCCGAGGCCGCCGTCGCCAACGTCTTCATCGTCCGCGACGGCGAGCTGCTGACACCGCCGACGAGCGATGGCGCGCTCGAGGGGATCGTCCGCATGACAGTGCTCGAGCTGGCCGGCAGCCTGGGAATCCCGGCGCGCGAGAAGACACTCGGCCGCTTCGACTTCCTGGCTGCCGACGAGGCTTTTCTCACCGGTAGCGGTGCCGGGATCGTCCCGGTCACGTCCCTCGACCAACGCAGGATCGGCCAGGGCCAGCCCGGCCCGATCTACGCAAAGCTGCGCGCGGCCTTTCTCGACGCCGCCCCCGGGATGGGCGTGCCCGCCTTCGACTAAAAGCCAGCAACCCGGCAGCCGCAACCCGGCGTTCGTGGCCCCCGACCGCGGACGCCGCCCCGAGCACCCGACCCGGCGCGACCCGGCGCGACCCGGCTGGCCGTGTCGAGCGAAGGCCGTGTGGGGACAAATCCCGTCCCCGCTCTGAGCTAGGGTTGCGGGATGCGCTGGTCCCAGGCCTTCATTCCCACACTTCGAGATGATCCCGCCGACGCCGAAGCGGTGAGCCACAAGCTGCTGGTGCGTGCCGGCATGATCCGTCAGCTCACGGCTGGCGTCTACGCGCTGCTGCCGTTGGCCGATCGCGTCTGCCGCAAGATCGAGGCGATCATGCGCCGCGAGATGGAGGCCATCGGAGCCCAGGAGTTCAGTCTGCCCGCGCTCCATCCTGCCGAGATCTGGAAGCGCTCGGGACGTTGGGACTCCGTCGGCGACGAGATGTTCCGATTCAAGGATCGCAAGGGCGCCGAGGTGGCGCTGGGCATGACCCACGAGGAGATCTTCACCTGGCTGGCTGGCGAGATGCGCAGCTACAAGGAGCTGCCCCAGATCTGGTTCCAGTTCCAGACGAAGTTCCGGGACGAGGCGCGTCCCAAGTCGGGCCTGTTGCGGGTGCGCGAGTTCAGCATGAAGGATTCGTACTCCCTCGACCTCGACACGGATGGACTCGACTTCGCGTTCCAGAGGCACTTCGAGGCCTATCGCAAGATCTTCGGACTCCTCGGACTCGAGACCCTGGCCGTCGAGGCCTCTTCGGGCGCGATGGGCGGTAGCGAGTCGGTGGAGTTCATGGTTCCGAGCGATGCTGGCGAAGACTGGGTCGCGTCGTGCAACGCGTGCGGCTACGCCGCCAACTTCGAGAAGGCGACCTCGCGGCTCGAGGCGACTCCAGACGAAGCCGGGCCGGCCGAGCCCGAGAAGTTCGCGACGCCGGGTCTGCGCAGCATCGAAGACCTGGCGAATTTCGACGGCGGCGCACCCGCCGAACGGCAGATCAAGACCCTCGTCTACACGCTGGGCGATGAGGTCATTCTGGTACTGATGCGGGGCGACCACGCCCTCGTCGAGCAGAAGCTGCTGGACGGGCTGGGCGCGAGCGAGCTGCGTCCTTCCGACGACAAGGAGATCCAGCGCGCTCTCGGTGCTGCGCCGGGCAGTCTTGGCGCTGTCGGCGTCACCAAGCTTCGTGTCGTTGCGGACGAAGTGTTGCGCGGTCGCAAGAACATGTTGACGGGCGCCAACGAGGACGACTTCCACCTGCGTGGTGTCGATGTCGAACGCGACATCGAGGTGGACCAGTGGCTCGACTTGCGCGAGGTGAATGAAGGCGAACCTTGTCCCATGTGCGAGGCTCCGCTGGCCGTCGCGAAGACGATCGAGGTCGGGCACATCTTCAAGCTCGGCACCCGCTACACCGAGGCGCTGGGCGCCAGCGTTCTCGATGAGAACGGCAAGAAGGTGCCGATCGTGATGGGCTCGTACGGGATCGGCATCCAGCGCGCCATGGCCTCGGTGGTCGAGCGCTGGCACGACGACGCGGGCATCATTTGGCCGCTCTCGGTGGCGCCCTTCGAGGTCGTGATCACCCAGCTGAACGCCAAGGACGCCGAGACCATCGACGCCGCTGGAGCGCTCTACGACGCGCTCCAGGCCGAGGGGATCGAGGTCCTGTTCGATGACCGGAACGAGCGGCCCGGAGTCAAGTTCAAAGACGCCGACCTGATCGGCATTCCCTATCGGATCAACGTCGGTCCCAAGCATCTCAAGGAGGGAAAGGTCGAGGTGGTGCGGCGCAAGACCGGCAAGGCGCGTCTGGTCGACCTGCAGAAGGCGGCCAAGGCGGTGGCCGAGTCGATCTTCGAGGAGCGCAGCTTCTCGTCGCAGATCTGAAGTGGCCGGCGGCCGACCTCTGGTCCATCTGATCGACGGCGCGATCTACGTCTTTCGCGCCTACTACACCCTACCCTCGATGCAGGCGCCCGACGGTACGCCGACCGGGGCCGCCTATGGCTATGCCAATACGCTGATCAAGTACGTGGCCGACGTCGATCCCAGCCACCTGGCCGTGGGCTGGGACGACTCGATGGAGAGCTTTCGCAACGAGATCTTTCCCGAGTACAAAGCCCAGCGCGGCGAGATGCCCGACGATCTCGAGCCCCAGTGGGAGATCTGCGAGCAAGTGACCCGAGCGCTGGGTGTATTGCTGATCGGCAAGCCCCACTACGAGGCGGACGACGTGATCGCCACCCTGTCGACCGACGCGGTCCGGCGTGGCGCCGAGGTCCGGATCATCACCACCGACAAAGATCTATCCCAGCTGGTTCGCGAAGATGGCCGGGTCGCACTCTATGATCTCGCCAAGGACAAACATTTCGACGCCGACGGCGTGCGCGACAAGTTCGGTGTGGACCCCGCCCAGATTCCCGATTACCTGGGCCTGGTCGGCGACACGGTCGACAACCTGCCGGGCGTGCCCGGCGTCGGACCCAAGGGCGCGGCGGCCGCGCTCCAGGCCTTCGGCCGGATCGAGGACATCCCGGCCGACCCGGAGAAGTGGGCGGGCGTGAAGGTTCGCGGCGCAAAAAGACTGGCCGAGTTGATCGGCGAACACCGCCAGCGCGCACTCGAAACCCGGCAGCTGGCGACGGTCGTGCGCAGTGTTCCGGGCGTGAAGGGCGAGTTGCGGAGCCTGCGCTACCGGGGCGCCGACCGCGACGCCGTTCAAACGCTGTTCGAAAGACTTGGCTGGGGCCGGATTGCCTCACGTATCACTCGCTGGGCCAGCTGAGGGACCCGATCCAAGCGCTTGCTCGAGGCCAGGGTCGACGGCCGAAGTCTGGCGGCGCAGCCGCAATTCCCCGCTGCAAGTGCTCGGATTGCGGGTAGACTGCCGGGCGACCACATCGAGGGAGGTTCGAAATGGCGGATAGTGTCGGTGTCCAGATAATCGAGTTCGTCCTTCGCTGGATTCACTTCCTGTCGGGGATCACCTGGATCGGGATCCTCTACTACTTCAATTTCCTCCAGACGCCGTTCTTCGGCACCGAGCTCGGCGGCAGCGCCAAGTCGGCCATGACGCGCGAGCTGGTTCCGAAGGCGCTCTGGTGGTTCCGATGGGGCGCGATGTTCACCTTCGGGTCCGGTGTGCTGATACTCCTGATGAAGCTGGGCGCTGGCAATTCGCTCGACTCGGCCTATATGACGCGCATCCTGACCGGCGCGCTGATGGGCACGCTGATGTGGGCCAACGTCTGGTTCGTGATCTGGCCCGCCCAGCAGATCGTGATCGCCAATGCGGAGACGGTGGCGGGCGGCGGCGAGGCGAATCCCGCTGCGGTCGGCGCGGGTGGCAAGGCCGGCATGGCTTCGCGCACCAACACACTCTTCTCGATTCCCATGCTGCTCTTCATGGCGGCGGGTAGCCACCTGACGGCGCTGGCGCGCGACGCCGATCCGCCGGCCGACGTTTCCGTGCTCCCGTATTGGATCGCAGCCTTCGTCGTGATCGGGCTGGTCGAGATCAACGGCCTGATTGGACCCGGCGCCTCGAGCCAGAAGCTGTTGACGACCGTGTCGGGGACGATTCACGCAGGTCTCGGGTTGACGGCGGTGTTGGTGCTGGCCCAGATCTTTCTCATCTGAGCCCCAGACCCGCAGGGTCCGCGCCCGCCGGTGTCTGCGCCGGGCCTTCAGCTGCCTTCCGACTCCTGGAGGAAGGCGGCAAGGTCTCCGGAGTACGCTTCGAGATACGCGAAGTTCGGCATCAGCTTGCTGGCGCGTTTCGGCGTGTAGCCCGGCGGGTAGCTGCTCTTTACCAGCTTGAGGCGCAGCAGCTGCTGCGAAGAGCCCGCGATGGCCGGGCCGATGTTGCCGTCCTGGCTCGGATCAGCCGCGTGGCAGGTGATGCAGACGCTGCGATAGATCGCCTCGCCCCGGCTGGCCGCGGTCTCGGTCTCTACTTCTCCGCTCGAGCAGTTGGCGGAGGTGAGGCACAAGATCGCAGCGACCCCCAGCCAGCGTCGGCGTTTCCAGATCAAGCGTGGTCTCCGTCGTCCAGCTTCCATGGTCCAGGTCGGGGCTGTACAGGGTAGCGTGAGCACGGGTAATGTCGTTCTCATGTCCAGCGCCTGGCTCACCCGCGCCAACGCCCTCACGCTGCTCCGGCTGCTGGCGACGCCCTTGCTGGTGTGCGCGATCGTCCAGGACCGAGCCTGGATCGCGACGACCGTCTACTTCGGAGCCGTTCTCAGCGATTTTCTCGACGGCTGGGTGGCCCGGCGCTACGCAGAGGCCTCGCCGCTGGGCGGTCTGGTCGATCACGGCGTCGACGCGACCTTCGTCGTGTGTGGGACCGCTGCGCTGGCCACTCTCGACGTCGTTCCCGTCGTGTTGCCGTGTCTGATCGCGTTGGCCTTCATCCAGTACGCGCTGGATTCGCGCCTCGGGGCAAGCCATGGCGATGGGCTGCGTGCCAGCTGGCTCGGACGCTGGAACGGCATCAGTTACTACGTGATCGTGGCGGTTCCGATCGTGCGCGATGCGCTCGCTCTGGGTTGGCCCAGCGACGCAACGGTGATGGCGCTCGGCTGGGTCCTCGTCGTGTCGACGCTGGTCTCGGTGGCCGACCGGCTCAGGCGCTCTGCTGCTTCGAGAAGAGCTCCCGGTTCGCCCGCCTGAGGAAGACGAGCCCGATCGCCGCATTGAAGAAGATGAAGAAATTGTGCTGGACCAGTCCAAAGGCCGTGGCCTGTGCCGGGTTCTCCGGATACAAGAATGACCACAGGGTGATGGCCGCGGCGCGCATGGGGGTCGGGATCGCGGCGCCGAAAAAGATCAGCGGCAGGTAGGCCAGCAGCTCGAGGAAGCTGGCCTCGAGCCCGAAGAGTCGCAGCGCCAGGGTGTAGACCACGACGGCGGACAGCAGCGCGGGCGAGCGCAGCAGCACGATCACGCCGTAGTGCCACCAGCGGGCCTGGCTGAAGGCATGGAGCAGGTGGCGCTTGCGCAGCTGGCTTGCCGGCGCGATCACTCCCCGGAAATAGAGCAGCCACACCGCGAAGAATGCGACCGCCCCCGCCCCGACCCAGCGAATCATGCCGAAGTCGGGCGGCAGTGTTTCGCCTTGCAGCGCGTAACCGACCAGCGCCCACATGAGCAGGTAGTAGAACTCACAGAACATGATGAAGAGCATGCTCGAGCCCACCTGCCAGCCCGGGACGCCGTCGCGCCGATTCAGGTAGACGGCCATCACGCCCTTGCCGACCTGCTCGTTGAGGATCGAGATGATGTAGGCGCTGCCGCGGATCGGCAGGATGTCACGGTACGAAATGCGCGCGTTGAACCAGTTGATGATGCGCCACACCACGACCGAATCGATCAGGAAGAAGAAGATCGAGTACGGCACCATCAGGGCCAGCCAGCGGGTCCAGCTCACGTCGGCGAAGACGTTTGCGAGATAGGGAACGGCGCTCGAGCCGTCGCGCGCGGCCTGAGCCTCGATCCTGAAGTAGAGGTAGGCGAAGCACGCGATCGTGACGACCCACGGCAGCGATCGTTGCCACAGCGGCAGCTTCAACTTCTTGACGTCGCTCGCTTCCCCCTCGCTTCGCGGTTCACCGGGCCCAGCCTCGCCTCGAGGCTCACCGGCACCAGCCTCGCTTCGAGGCTCACCGGAAATATGATGATCGTGTTGGCCCATCAGGTCGCCTCCGCCGCTACGCAGCGGCGCAGCATGTCGTCGAGAGAAGTGAGTTCGATGCCCAGCCGTTGGCACGCGTCGGCGACGTCGATGTTGTCGTCGTGGTTCAGGACACCGAGCATGGCACGGGTCACGGGCGGATTCTTGGAGATCCGCTCCAGCAGCGCCGCGATGGCGAGGTTCAGGCCCAGCGGAATGGGCACTACGCGCGGTGACCGGTCCAGCAGCCGGGCGGTACGCTCGAGCAGGCCTCGCCGCGAGACGCACTCGGGCCCGGCCAGATCCAGGCTGACGTCAGCCAGGTCTGGACGGTCGAGGCCGCTCACGATGGCTTCGACCACGTCTCCGGCGTAGATCGGCTGCTCGAGGCTGCGGCCGCCGCGCAGCAGCGGCGTGACCGCCGAGCGGGCCTGACCGATCAGCGAGCGAGACGCAAAATCACCTTCGCCCAGCACCATCGGAACGCGCAGGATCAGAGCTGGGGTCTCGCCTTCCAGCAGGATCCGCTCGGCCCGCCCCTTGGAGGCTAGACACGCGTTGGTCGCCGCGGGCGTGGAGCCCAGGATGCTGAGGTAGACGATGCGGCGGATGCCGGCAGCAGCGGCCGCCTGGGCCAGGGCGCGGCTGGAACCTTCGTGGGCGTCTTCGTAACGGCTCGAGGCTCCTTCCTTGAGGATGCCCACGAGATGGACGACCTGGGCGCATGCCTCGCAGGCTTCGGTGAGCGCGACCGGGTCCGTCGGGTCCAGGATGCGTGTGTCCAGGGGGTTCGGGCCGCGTGACTCGGACAGGGTCCGGGCTGCCCGCTCCGAGCGGACCACGGCTCGTACTGGACGCTCTTCGGACAGGCGCGCGATCAGTCGGCGGCCCAGATGACCGTTGGCTCCGGTGATCAGCACACGGCCGAACTCCGGTGTGGAGGCGGACTCAACTGCCATCGAGGTTCGGACGGTTGAGAATAGGGCTACTCCGGGCGCGCGCTGGGTGCAGCATAACATGGAACCCCGGTTTGACTTTGGCATCCGAGCCGGGTTCCATGCCGGCGATGCTTCGTAGCGTCTCGTGGATCGGCGCCGTCGGCTTCGCGCTGTTCCTGGCAGCCAGCCACTGGCTCGCGGTCGTCGACCGGGGTGGCCCGCCCCATTCCGACGTGATGCTCGAAGGGGGTGTTCCCGCAACCTTCTATCTACCCGACGATCTGCCCAACCAGTCGGAGTCGCGGGCCGCCTTTCTCGATCCGCCGCCTCGGGGTGAGCGTCCACCTGCCGTGGTTGTGATGCACGGCTTCTCGGGCGACCGGAATTCCATGAGTGGCATCTCGCGTCGCTTGGCGGCTTCGGGGTTCGCCGTCCTCAACATCGACGCGCGTGGCCACGGCGCGAACCGCAATCCGTACCATCGAGGCTGGGCGAGCCCCGATTACTTCTCACCCGATTTGCGCGCCGCCGTCGACTTCCTGCGCGCATCGCCCCTGGTCGACGGGCAGCGGATTGCCGTACTGGGTCACTCGATGGGCGCCGGCGCCGTCCTCGACTTCGCGACGCGTGAGTCGGGCCTGGATGCGGCCGTGCTGATCTCGGGAGGCTGGACGTTGCACGGGCCGTACCGGCCGTCGAACACATTGTGGATCTACGCGTCCGGAGATCCGGAGCGGATCAAGGCGCGCTCGGATGAGCTGGCCGCCCGGATCGCAGGACGCGAGTCGATGGCACCGGGAGATTCCTCCGGGAGTCACGAGCGCCTGGACGCGGTGGCTGTGGTGGAAGTCGTGGGCACCAACCACCAGGGGATCGTGTGGACCGAGAGCGCGGTGCGCCAGATCGTGGCCTGGCTCGACGCTTCGTTTGGAATCGACGCGAGCCGGAGCGAGACGCCGTCGGATCCGCGCAATGGACCGCTGGTTCTGGTGGGCTTGGGATTGCTGCTGAGCCTGCCGGGCCTGGGTCTGCTGGTGGGCCGGCTGGTCCCCGAGTGGCCGATCCGACCCGGCGACGGTCGAGCCAAAGGGCTGCTGCTGCTGGCAGCCGGATTTGGTGTGACGCTGCCGCTGCTGTCGGTCGGGACGCCGGCGGCGATCCTGTCGATCGAAGTCGGCGACGCCGTGGCGGCCCAGTTCGCGCTGGCCGGCGTGGCGATCCTCGTGGTTCTGCGGCTCAGGAAGCCCGCGCTGCTCCGCGGAGTGCTCCAGGCTTGGCCGTCAACCCTGCTGGGTGCCGGCCTGGGTGTCATGGCAATCTTCGTGCTGATGCAGCCGGCGGCCATGGTCCTGCATCGGATCACGCTCACGCCGGAACGGCTGGTCGTGTTCGCTCTCACCACCCTCTGTTTTCTTCCGCTGGCCATGGCGTTCAACCTGTTGCTGCGTCGCGGCAGCGTATTGAGCGCCAGTGTATTCGCCGTGACGGGCCGGATCCTGATCCTGCTGGTCTTCGTGGTCGGGATCGAACTCGGCATGCTGGCCGGCGTGATCCGCTTCATGCTGCCCGCCCTCGCCGCCATCGCCCTGGTCTTCGAGCTGATGGCGGCCGGTCTGTATGCGCGCTCCCGAAACCTCCTGGCCATTGCACTCATCGATGCGGCCTGGATCGCCCTGGTCACGGCCGCGATCTTCCCGATTCGCATCTAGTTCGCGTATCATCCGCGCATGGCCGAACAATCCCGCTATCAGCCGATGCGGATTCGTCTCGAAGCCGAACGCCTCGGCGAAGCGCTTCGGGGCTTCTGATGAAGCGTGTGCGGGCCGTTCTGTTGCTTGCGGTCGTGAACCTCCTGCTGGTCGGCTGCCAATCTGTGCGGTCCTGGAGCGATTGTCCGGGCAGGTACTCCGGGGTCAAGTACTACGCGGATCAGGTCAGCAGCCTGCCCTGGGATGGGCGCATCTTCTTTGCGGTGGATCTTCCACTCACGGCCGTCGTCGACACGCTCGCCTTGCCCGTGACGTTCTTCCTGGAGCCCACGCGGCCCGTGAGGGGCTACGGCCCTGGTTGTCGATGGGCTGGCCCCTGAGCGGATAACACGAGTACGTGTAAGTCGAGAGATCCGGTCATCCCGAACTGAACGCGCTTCACGTCGCTAGACACGCATGATAGGATTCGCTTGCTCCGCGTCTCGCCGGCGCCGGATCGAGGAGACCCGTCGACATGTCCATCCGATCGGTTCGAATCCTGCCGTTGCTGTTGGCGCTGGCTGTCTGCGCCGGGGGCGTGCAGGCCCAGCAGCGCCAACAGTTGAAGCCCCGCATGCAGGGCCAGGAACTCATCCAGGCGCTGCGCGGCGGGGGCTACGTGATCCTGCTGCGACACGCCGCCACCGAGAACGTGGCGCCTGACGACGCCAGCTTCGACATCGACGACTGCTCGACCCAGCGCGGCTTGTCCGAGGAAGGCCGGCAGCAGGCCCGAACCATGGGTGAGGCGTATCGCAAGCTGGGGATCCAGCTGTCCGAGGTGCTCACCAGCCCCTACTGCCGCGCGCAAGAAACGGCCGACCTCGCCTTCGGCGAGGGCGTCGGAAAGACCCGAGAACTGCTCTCGGTCTGGGACGGACTGCCGATCCTCGAAAAGGAGAAGCGCGGTGCCGAATTGCGAAAGCTGCTGGCGGTAAAGCCGCCAGCGGGTAGCAATCACATGCTCATCACCCACACCGGGGAGCTGCTCTACACCTTTGGCCTGGACACCCAGCCCGAAGGCATCGCCCACGTGTTCAAGGGCGATATCGTCGGCATCGCACGCTACGCCGGCAGCCTCGTCCCCTCCGACTGGGTCGATGTGATGGTCGAAGCGGCTGTCGAATCGCCGAAATAGCCGGGCGCGCCCGCTCAGTCTGGGCGGGCGCGCCCGCTCAATCTGGGCGGGCGGTGCCGGCCTGCTGGGCCGCCTGCTTGAGCGCCTGAATCAAGGATTCGCTGGCTGTTCCCGTGACCTTCATGCCCCGGGTCTTCTGGAAGGTCCGGATGGCGCTGCGGCTCTTGCCGCCGATCACGCCGTCGATGTCGCCGATTTCGTAGCCCAGGGCGATCAGTCCCTCCTGGGTCCCGGCCGCGATCAGCAGGTCCTTGCGCTCGGCCTCGTAGCCGATGAAGCCCTGGCCGTAGGTGAGTGAATCCGGGCGCTTGCCCGCCGGCGTCTTTTTTGCGGGATGGTCGCGCAGCAGTTTCATGTGCACGGCGCGCGCCAGGTCACGGTGATCGGCCGCCGAGTTCTTGCGGAGCACGTTCGACAGCACGCTCACCATGTAGTTGAGCCGGTTCTGTCCCGCAGGCGACTCGATGATGGCGATCGAGTTCATGAAGTTGCGCTTGTTGCCGTGGTACTTCTTGCAGGTGAACCCCGGCTCCTTCATGCAGCTGTAAAGAGAACCCGACTTGAAGTAGACGGCCGATTGTCGCAGCACCCCCGATGATGCATAGCGGATCCGACGCTCGGTGATGTAGAGCAGCCGCTTGATCTCGAGGCTGGACCATGGGTCGACGAGCTTGCCCTGCTCCATCTTGAGCATGAAGTTCATCAGCTCGCGGGGGGTGGCGTAGCTGCTGGTGCCCGCAACCTGGCGCTTGCCCTGGTGCGTGAAGAAGCTTCCCTGGCGCAGGGCGTTCAAGTCGAGTCCGTTGCGTGTCACGGGTCCCTGGATGGCCGCCTCGAAGAGGGCCGACAGCTGCTTGCGCGGCGTCTCGTCGAAGAAACGCTTCTGCTCGGCCTCGCTGGGCGGGTAGGCCTTGCCGTACTGCTTCATCAGGATCAGCTGCTTCTGCAGCATGCTGGCGGCCGAGTTGGAGCTCGGCGACATCATCCAATCGAAATAGGTCCAGAGACTCGCCTTGTCGCCCTGGTGGATGGGCGAGCGGCTCAGGGTGTGGGTATCGGGGTTCCATTTCGGCACCGTGTGGTGGTCGGAGACGCTGAAGATATCGGCGGTGATGATGGTGTTCCGCAGGGTCTGCTTGCGCGCTTCGATGTCGTCGGGGTAGCTGTCGGCGAGTGCCTGGAAGATGCCCAGGGCCACCATGATCTTGCCGACGCTGCCGGGGTTCTGCCGCTGGTCGCCGTTCCACTCGGCGTAGCGGATGTTCTCGAGATCCGAGAGATCGAGCAGCGCGATCCCGTAGCGGGAGAGGTCGGACCCGATCAGCCGCTTCAGCTCTCGGGTGAGCTTCGGGTCCGAGGGCGGCAGCGTCAGGTCGGGGCGATCGAGCAGGCGGAGCTGGACCTTTTCGATCGGAAGCAGCTCGCCCGGCGGACGCTTCCTGCCCTTGGCCTTTCCCAGCTGCACCTGGCGCCCCACCTCGAGCCGCATGATGCTGGTGTTCTGGTAGCCATCGAGCGGATAGGCGGAAGCGAGAGCGGGGAGCAGGAGCGCACTGACGGCGAGACGAATCGCCATTCGCGCTGCGCGACGAACATCCATGGACTCCTCCTGGCAGGCAGATGCGAGGGCCCGATTGTAGAGCACGGCGTACGCCAGCGGGGAAGGAGTCGTCGAATCAGCCTTGCAGCGCTCGCGCGGAAAGCCTCGCATGCTTCGGGGGTTGGACCCGTTCATCCAGCACTGGAAGCGGCGCGTCGCCGCAACCTTCAAAAAAAGCCTGAAGCGCCATCAGTAATAAGTCGCCGGTAATTTACGCGGCGGCACGGTGTTCTCGTCCGACACTGTAATGGTGACCCTGTCGAGCTCACCATCGAACTTGAAAATGCCCGTATACAGGTGGGTCACTTGAGTTCCGGTATCCCTGCCAATGTCGAATGTCTCGGCGAGCGAGTACGTCGCGACGTGCATCTGCGGCATATCAACTTCGTCAATTTTCTCCCCGTTCACGTAGAGCTCACCGATTCCACCAAACGCCTGCGTCTTGATGAAATTGAACTTCAGATCGGTCTTTCCCTTCGGCAATGGCGGTGACTTCAGTGTGTAATGCACGCCATCGAGGAAGTTGTAATCGTAATAGAGGCGATGATCATTGATAAACATCGAATAGCCGCCCGTCATGCCGCCAACGGCAACGATAACTCCTTCTTCGTCACCCTGGAGATCAATCTGCGTCTCGATCGTGTGCGCGCGATTCTTGACAGGTGCTGATGATTTCTCGGCAATGCGTATTGCGCCCGGCGCAAAATAGACGAACTCCCTCTGATCGCCGAAGAGGCGGTCCTGTTGCTTGCCGAGTCGCTGGATCATATCGTCGTACAGCGGATAGACATTGTATTTCCAGGCTTCCTCGTCAAACATCGCGATCATCTCGGCAAGTTTCTCCGGATGCTCTGCGGCGACGTTGGTACTTTCCGAGAAATCCTCTGCAACGTGGTATAGCTCCCAAACATCGTTATCGAACGGCAGTACGACGTTGACGTCCCACGGCATGCGATTGGCGTGCAGCGTCACGGCCTTCCAGCCGTCGGACCAGATGGCCCGGTTGCCGAACATCTCGTAGTACTGACGTTCTTTCCTGTTCGCCGCGGCCGCATCGTTGAATGAGTACATCAATGAGACGCCGTCCATGGGTTGCTGCGGAACACCGTAGAGTTCGTCGGGCACTTCGATTCCCGCAGCTTCCATGATCGTCGGTGCGATATCACTGATGTGGTGGTATTGGCTGCGAATCTCGCCCTTGGCTTCGATGCCGTTTGGCCAGTGCACCACGAGGTGATCCTGCTGACCGCCTCGATGCACGCTTTGCTTGAAGTAGCGGAACGGCGTATTACCGGCCATCGCCCAGCCGGCGTGGTAATGCGGATAGGTGTTCTCGCGGCCCCAGTCATCGAGGTGTCGCAAGTTTGTTTCCAGATCTGTCTGCATGCCGTTCAGAACGTAGGTCTCGTTGAACGTACCCGCGAGTCCACCTTCGCCGGACGCGCCATTGTCGGAAGTCACGAAAATCAGCGTATTGTCCAACTCACCAATGCGCTCGAGCTCGGCAACGACACGACCGATTTGCAAGTCAACCCATTCCATTTGTGCGGCAAACACTTCCATCTGCCGTGCATAAAGCACTTTCTCTTCGTCGCTCAGCGAGTCCCAGGCGGGAATTTCATCGATGCGCTCGGTCAGCTTCGTATCCGGCGGAACGATGCCCAGGGCTATCTGCCGCTCGAGAATTTCCTCACGAGCCTTGTCCCAGCCCATGTCGAACTTGCCCTTGTACTTATCGATGTGGCTATCGGGCGCGTGATGCGGCGAATGCATCGAACCGGATGCCCAGAGCATCATGAACGGCAGGTCAGGCTTGATTGATTTGTGCCCCGTAATCCACATGATCGCCCGATCGGCCAGATCCTGGTCGAGATGGACGGACCTGTGATAGGGCTCAGGCGAGTGGTCATTCCACATAACGGGAACGAACTGGTGCACATCCGCCGCCATGAAGGTATACGCATGCTGGAAGCCTTCACCGCTCGGCCAGCGATCGAATGGCCCGACCTGAGAGACTTCGTAAAGTGGTGTGTGGTCCCACTTGCCCAGCGCGTAGTTCACATAGCCTTCTTCCTGCAGGTAGTTGGCCACCGATTTTGCCGATTGCGGCATGATCGCGTTGTATCCCGGAAAGCCCATGGCGGTTAGCGCATGGCTACCCATACCGATGGAGTGCGGATTGCGACCGGCCATCAAACTGGCACGTGAGGGTGAACAGAGCGCCGTGGTGTGAAAATTGTTGTACCGAAGCCCGTTGGCGGCAAGCGCGTCGATGTTCGGCGTGCTGATCAGGCCACCGAAACTTTCCACTTGGGCAAAGCCCACGTCGTCGAGCAAAAATATGATGACATTCGGCGAACCGTCTTTGGGCCGCTTCTCGGCTGCCCACCATTCCTGTGAGTCTGAGTAGCTTTCTGCGATGACCCCGCCGAAACCTGCGACATTCTTGGTCTTGACGCCCGAGTCGGAGATCGAAAAATCGTCAGCGGTCGACGAACCATCATTGGCAGATTCTCCGCCACAAGCGGCCAGAAACAGAGCGAGAACAACAACTGTCGTATATTTCATTCTAATTCTCCAAACCGCGGATCAATGTTGGACGAACTCCCGGCGACACGCTCGTGAATTGCTGACTGATGGGTACGGTGGAACGCCGGACATTAGACGAAATCTCGTTAGCGATAGCAAGGCGCAGACAACGGTCGCATTGGGGTATACTCCGACGTTTTTCCGATCGGAGAACAAAAAACTGAAGAAATTTATTCCAAGAGTCGCGGCTTTGGTAGTGGCCGGCTGCAGCAGCACGCCACCGACAATTCAGGAAAGATCGAATGCGGAAGTGTCTTATGACGGCTTACATGCCATTGACAATTCAGTCTTCACGCTGGCCTGGGCTGATCCGGATATCGACTTTTCGCGATACAACAAGATCATACCGGGCGGTGCAGTTTTGGAGTTCCGGGCGGTAAAGAAATCGTCGGTGACCCACCCGAAACCCGGAAGAGTCCAAAAAAACAGGCCCTGGAATGGCGGCCCTGTCGCGACGTGCAACCTTTTCCGTTTGCCGGGGTTGAATCCCGAGCAGGCCCGAGGTGCCAGATGGAACTCAAACGGACCGCGACGGTGCTGGTGCTGACAGCGGGTCTCGCCCTGCTCGCCGGCTGCGCGTCCAAGCGTCCGGTTCTGTATCCGAATCCCAAGCTCGAGCGGACCGGCTCGAGACAGGCGCAGCAGGACGTCGATGCCTGCATCGAGCTCGCGAACGCCCACGGCCATCGCGTGAATGCGGGCGCGCAGGTAGCCCAGTCGACCGTGACGGCCGGCGCCATCGGAGGCGCTGCGGGTGCGGCAGGCGGTGCCGTGCTCGGACGGCCCGGTCGGGGGGCGGCCACCGGCGCCGCGGCCGGCGGGGCCGCCGGCCTGATGCGAGGGCTGTTCCGCTCGCGTGAGCCGGCTCCGATCCACAAGCGCTTCGTCGTCACCTGTCTGTCCGACAAGGGCTACCGCATCATCGGCTGGGACTGACGCTCGCGGGACGCTAGGGCGCCACCTCGTGGATGAACCGTTCGATGCGCCGCGCGTAGTCGCCGCCGCCCACGCTGACGGTGTCGTTGTGGTGGGCGCCTTTGAGGGTGACGAACTGCTTGGGTTCGGGCGCGGCTTCGAACAGACGCTGCCCGACCCGGTAGCGGATGATCTCGTCCCGGTCGCCGTGGAAGAAGAGCAAGGGCGCGCGCACACGACCGATCTTCGAGATCGAGTCGTAGAGGCCACTGGCCAGCCAGCCGATCGGCAGCCCCACGAGGCTGGCGGCTGCGTCCGACAGCGAGCTGAAGCTGGATTCGAGGATCACACCGGCCAGGTCGCGGTCCTGTGCAACGTCGACGGCCACCGCGCCGCCCAGCGAGCGACCGAAGAGGATGATCCGGTTCTCGGGAATGCCGCGCTGCTTCACGAGGTACTCGATGCCCGCACGGGCGTCGGCGTAGAGGCCGTTCTCGCTGACGGAGCCTTCGCTCCGTCCGTAGCCCCGGTACTCGAGCAGCAGCACATTGGTTCCCATCTTTCGGAGCATGTCGGCGTTCTCCAGACGATGGGAGGCGTTGCCCGCGTTGCCGTGGAGGAAGAGCAGGCTGCGGTCCGTCTGCTCAAAAGACAGCCAGTAGGCCTGGATGCGGATGCCGTCCTCGGTGGCAATGCGGAGCTCTTCAGCCTCGATCTCGAGCTCTTCGGGTGTCAGGACGAAATCGTTGTCGGGCTGGTAGAGGATCGAGCTCAGCAGCCATTCGCGGAAACCCATGCCACTGGCGAGGATCGCCAAGAGCAGCGTGCTGGCAAGCAGGCTCTTCATGTCGTGCGGCGCTGCCAGGCCGAGCGGGCCGCCACTACGATCACCAGGCACCAGCCCACCAGCAGCAGGAACGAGGGCCGGACGCCCAGCGCGTCGCCCAGCGCGCCGTGCAGCCACGGAATCACGAAGCCGCCCAAGGCCGCACAACCGGCGACGAGCCCGGTGGCCGAGCCCTGTGCGGCGGAGAAGCGCTGTCCGGTCAGGGCGATCATCACCGGGAAGACGAACCCGAAGGAGATTCCGCAGGCGGCGAACACGAGCTCGGGTGGCGAGACCGCCCAGCCGACACCGATCGCGATCACCAGGCCGCCGCCGATCCCGGCGCCGACCAGCAGGCGGGCGTCGGCCTCGCGCTGCCAGGCGAGAACCAGCAGTCGTCCCAGCAGCAGTCCGCCCCAGAATGCACTGATCGAACTTCGGCCACGAGTACCGTCCAGTCCGAGAACTTCGTCGACGTAGGGAACGGCGAAGATCGACAACGTCGACTCGACGCCCACGTAGGCGAATCCGACCAGCGCGAAGGGGACGATGGCGGGCTGCATCACCTCGAAGAGCGGCGCCAGCAAGGTACTTTTCCTATCCCGGTGGGGGGGCGGAGGCAGGCGGACCGCCCATACCGCGGCCGCCAGCGCAAGCTCGAAGGCTCCGGCCAACTGGAAGCTGGTGGTCCAATCGGTGCGAGTCGCCAGCCATCCGATGCCGAAGGGGGTCAGCACGGCGCCCAGCGTCGCGGCCGAGTGCACGATCAACAGCGGCTTCGAGGCGCGGGCCCCGAAGCGCTCGCCGATGCTGGCGTTCACGACGGTTTCCTGGGCGCCGATGAAGCAGCCCGCCAGTCCGACCTGGAGCGCCGCTCGAATCAGTGTGAGTTCACCGCTGAAGGCCAGCAGCGAAACGCCCGCACCCAGGGACGCAACGGCGAAGATCGGGCGACGCGACCAGCGGTCGACCAGCGGGCCCGCGCCGGCGACTCCGATGCCGATTCCCAGAGCGAGCACGGCACCCAGCAGTCCCGTCTCGGCGAGATCGAGTCCGAGCTGGGCCGCGATCTCCTGCTGGTTGGCACCCACCAGCACGAGGCAGGCGCCGAACGCGAGCAAAGCGCCGAAGCTGAGGCGGATCAACCCTTGAGCCGGTCAGACGAGACCGAGTTCGAGCTTGGCAGCTTCTGACATCATGTCCGGGCTCCACGGCGGGTCCCAGACGATCTCGAGGTCGACCGACGTCACTCCCTCGACGGTGCGCGCCTTGCTCTCCACTTCCGACGGCAACATCTCGGCGGCCGGGCAGTTGGGCGAGGTCAGCGTCATCTTGATTGCGGTGGCGCCTTCGGCGTCGATGGCGACGTCGTAGATCAGCCCGAGCGCCGTGATGTCGACGGGAATCTCGGGGTCATAGACGGTGGCCAGGGCGGTCATCACGCCCGCGCGGATGGCTTCGGTGCCCGAAGCCGCCGCTTCCGTCTGTTCCGTCTGCGCAGCCTCCCCGGTTTCTGTCGGACTCACTTTTTCCTGGTTTTCGTCGTTCATGCTCGCCTCACTCCGTCTTCGCGACGTTGCCGCTGCCCTCGATCGCATTGCGCAGCGTGTGCCATGGAAGTGTCGCGCATTTGACACGCATGGGGAATTCGCGGACGCCCGAAAACACGGCGAGCTTTCCGAGCCCGTCGGTGTCCTGCTCCTGGCTCGGATCCGAGGTCGCCAGGCGCTGGAAGCTCTCGAACAGTCTCAGCGCCTCTGCCACCGTCTTGCCCTTGACGGCCTGTGTCATCAGGGACGCGGATGCGGTCGAGATGGCGCAGCCGGAACCCTCGAAACGAACGTCGCGGACCTCGTCCGCCTCGATCTCGAGGTCCACGTGGATGACGTCACCACAGAGCGGATTGTTCCCGTCCGCCTCACGATTGGCGCTCTCGAGCCGGCCGAAGTTCCGCGGCTGCTTTTTGTGGTCGAGAATGACCGTCTGGTAGAGCTCGCGAAGATCCGACATCAGGCGAAGACCTCGCGCACCTTGGCAAGCCCGGCGACGAGGGCGTCTACGTCTTCGCGCCGGCTGTAGAGTGCCAACGAGGCCCGCGCCGTCGCCGAGATTCCGTAGCGCTGCATCACGGGCTGGGCGCAGTGATGGCCGGTGCGGACCGCGATGCCCTCCTGATCGAGGATCGTGCCGATGTCGTGGGGGTGGGCGCAGTCGAGCACGAAGGAAAGGACCGCGGCCTTCTCCGGGGCGGTTCCCACCAGTGTGAGACCGGGCACCTCGCTGAGCGCCCCGGTCGCATACTCCAGCAGCTCGTGATCGTGGGCCGCGATGGCGTCGAGGCCGAGCGCTTCCACGTAGTCGATGGCGGCGCCGAGTCCGACCACGCCGGCGATGTCGGGCGTGCCGGCCTCGAACTTGTGGGGAATCTCGTTGTAGATGGTCTTCTCGAAGCTCACGGAGAGGATCATCTCGCCCCCGCCCTGGTAGGGAGGCATGGCTTCGAGATGCTCGGCCTTGCCGTAGAGGACGCCGACTCCACTCGGACCGAAGAGCTTGTGGCTCGAGAAGGCGTAGAAATCGCAATCGAGGTCGCGAACGTCGACGCGCTGGTGGGGCACCGCCTGGGCGCCGTCCACGAGCACCGGGACGCCCTTCGCGTGGGCCCTGCGCACGAGGTCCTTCACCGGATTGACCGTTCCCAGGGCGTTCGACACGTGAGGCAGGGCAACCAGCTTGGTGTGCGGACCCAGCAACTTCTCGAATTCTTCCACGATCAGCGAGCCGTCGTCGTCGATGGGGGCCACCTTGAGTGTCGCGCCCTTCTCGTCGCACAGCATCTGCCAGGGGACGATGTTCGAGTGGTGCTCCATGTGGGTGATGAGCACCTCGTCGCCTTCGCCCACGCGAGCCCGGCCAAAGCTGCTGGCCACCAGGTTGATGGCTTCGGTGGTGCCCCGGACAAAGACGATCTCGCGCGTCTCGGCAGCGCCCAGGAAGCTGCGCACCTTCTCGCGCGTCGCCTCGAAGGCAGCCGTGGATCGCTCCGAGAGCTCGTAGACGCCGCGATGGATGTTGGCGTAGCTGCGCGAGTAGAGGTCGACCATGGCGTCGATCACCGCCTGGGGCTTCTGGGCGCTGGCCGCGCTGTCCAGGAACACCAGGGGCTTGCCACGGGCCAGCGTCTGCAGGATCGGGAAGTCCTTGCGAACGCGTTCAATGTCGAGACGGGCGGCGCTCATGGTTTCGAACCGGGTGAGGAGGTGGCCTCGGCCAGTCGATCGCCCAGCGGCTCGTTCAGGCCTTCGGTGAGCGCTGCCACGGGCAGCGCCGCCAGGATCTGCTGGGCGAATCCGCGCGTCAGCAATTGACGCGCACGCGGCTCTGAAAGCGCACGCGTGCGCAGGTAGAAGATCGCGTCCTGGTCGAGCTGACCGATCGACGAGCCGTGGCCGCACTTGACGTCGTTGGCGTAGATCTCGAGCTGGGGCTTGCTGTCGACTCGCGCGCCGGTGGTGAGTAGCAGGTTCGGATTCGACTGGTAGGCGACGGTCTTCTGGGCGTTCGGGCGCACGATCACCCGTCCGCGGAAGACGCCGCGGCTGCGTCCACCCAGGATTCCCTTGTAGAGCTGGCGGCTGGTGCCGTGGGGCACGGCGTGGTCCAACAGCGTGTGATTGTCGATCACCTGCTCGCCGGCCCCAATGAAAAGACCGTTGAGCGTGCAGTCGGCGCCTTCCTCCTCCAGCACGACCTCGAGGTCGTTGCGGACCAGGCGTCCACCCAGGGTGAGGTTGTGGTGGCTGAAGCGCGCGTCCCGCCCCAGCCGGGCCGAGACGTTCGAAAAGTGGAAGCTGCCGGCATTTTCGCGCTGGATCGTCACGAGATCGACCTGGGCGCCCGCGCCGACGCGGATCTCGGAAACGCCGTTGGTGAGACCGACGTCATCCGAAAGCGACACGAAATCCTGGATGACCTGTACGCGGCTGTTCTCCGAGGCGTCGATGAAGAGCCGGGGTTGGGTCGCTCGGGGTTCGCGGCTTCCCGTTGCGACGAAGACCAGGTGCAAGGGGTCTGTCACCTGGGCGCCTTTCGGGACGCGCAGCACCGCGCCGTCGTCGAGCAGGGCCGTCGACAGCGCTGCAAAGGGATGCTGCTTGGTGTCGACGAGGCTTCCCAGCGGCGGTTCGATGGCAGTGTCGAGGGCGCGCAGGCTCTCGACGTGGACGTCGGTCCGTGTGGCCAGGGCCGAGAGTGCGGGCTCGAAACGGCCGTCGACGAAGACGTACAGGCTGCAGGCGAAAACGGGCGACGCCTTGTCTTCGATCGCCGAGCGGGTCACTGGAGTGGTCGCCGGGCACCCCAGCTGGAATGGAACCTCTGCCATGGGCGTGACCCGGGTGTAGCGCCACTCTTCCTGCTTCGTGTTCGGGAAACCCTGGTCGGCGAATCGCGCCAGCGATTCCGCCCGCAGGTCTCGAAGCCAGGCGTCGTCGTCGGCGCGCTCGGCCGCGAACTTCTCCGCCAGGGAGATCCAGCGCTCGCGCGCGGCGTCCAGGGGCTTCATTGCGGGCTCGGCGCCTCCCCGGGCTCCTGCTCGAGCCAGCCGTAACCCCTCTCTTCCAGCTCGAGGGCCAACTCCTTGCCCCCGGAGCGGGCGATGCGCCCCTCGGAGAGCACATGGACATGGTCGGGAACGACGTAGTCGAGCAATCGCTGGTAGTGCGTGATGATGAGCATGGCGCGGTCGGGTGATCGCATGGCGTTCACGCCGGCGGCAACGATGCGCAGGGCGTCGATGTCGAGACCCGAGTCGGTCTCGTCGAGAATCGCCAGGCGCGGTTCGAGCAGCGCCATCTGGAGCACTTCGTTGCGCTTCTTCTCGCCGCCCGAGAAGCCCTCATTGATGGCCCGATTCAGAAAGCTCTCGTCTATATCCACCTGCTTCATCTTGGCGCGGACGAGTTCGAGGAAGTCGATGGCGTCGAGCTCCTCCTCTCCGCGGTGCCTGCGCAAGGCGTTCAGCGACGCCTTCATGAAGTAGGAATTGGTGACGCCGGGAATCTCGACCGGGTACTGGAATGCCAGGAAGATGCCCTCGCGGGCGCGCTGTTCGGGCTTCATCGCCAGCAGATCGCGACCCAGGTAAGTGACTGATCCGCGGCTGACCTCGACCGATGGGCGTCCGGCCAGCACGTTCGAGAGCGTGCTCTTGCCCGATCCGTTCGGACCCATCAGGGCGTGGACCTCGCCGGCCTCGATCTTCAGATCGATTCCCTTGAGAATCTCGACTCCGCCTGCACTGGCATGCAGGTCCTTGATCTCCAGCATTTCGTCCCCTGTTGCTTTTTAGCCGACGCTGCCCTCGAGGCTGAGGCCCAGCAGGCTCTGGGCTTCGACGGCGAACTCCATCGGGAGCTCGCGCAGCACCTCTTTGCAGAATCCGTTTACGATCATCGAGATGGCATCCTCTTCCGTGAGGCCGCGCTGGCGGCAGTAGAAGAGCTGGTCCTCGCCGATCTTCGACGTGGTCGCTTCGTGTTCGACCTGGGCGCTGGCGTTTTCCACCTCGAGGTAGGGGAAGGTATGGGCCCCGCACTGGTCCCCGAGCAGGAGCGAGTCGCACTGGGAATAGTTCCGGGCGCCCTCGGCCTTGGGACCGATGTGCACCAGGCCGCGGTAGGACTGCTCGCCGTGTCCCGCCGCAATTCCCTTCGAGATGATCGTGCTCCTGGTGTTCTTCCCGATGTGGAACATCTTGGTGCCGGTGTCCGCCTGCTGGTGTTTGGTCGTGAGCGCCACCGAATAGAACTCACCGACTGAGTCGTCGCCCTGGAGGATGCAGCTCGGATATTTCCAGGTGATGGCCGAACCCGTCTCGACCTGGGTCCACGAGATCTTGGAGCGCTTGCCACGGCAGGCGCCGCGTTTGGTGACGAAGTTGAAGATTCCGCCAACCCCGTTTTCGTCCCCCGGGTACCAGTTCTGAACGGTCGAGTACTTGATCGTGGCGTCATCGAGGGCGATGAGCTCGACCACGGCAGCGTGGAGTTGGTTCTCGTCGCGCTGGGGCGCAGTGCAGCCTTCGAGGTAGCTGACGTAGGCGCCCTCGTCGGCGATCAGCAACGTGCGCTCGAACTGGCCCGTGCCCGCCGAGTTGATCCGAAAATACGTCGACAGCTCCATCGGACAGCGCACGCCCTTCGGGATGTAGGCGAACGAGCCGTCGCTGAAGACGGCCGAGTTGAGGCAGGCGAAGAAGTTGTCCGCATAGGGGACGACGCTGCCCAGGTACTTCTGGACCAGATCGGGGTATTTGCGCACTGCCTCGGAGAAGGAGCAGAACAGGATTCCCTGCTTCTCGAGCTCGTCCTTGAAGGTGGTGGCGACCGACACGCTGTCGAAGATCGCGTCGACGGCGACACCGGACAGGCGCTTCTGCTCGAGCAACGAGATACCGAGCTTGTCGTAGGTCGCCAGCAGCTCGGGATCGACCTCGTCGAGACTCTCGAGTTGGACGTTCTGCTTGGGCGCCGAGTAGTAGACGATCTTCTGGTAGTCGATCTTGGGGTAGTGGACGTGGGACCAGGTGGGCTCGGTCTCGTTTTCGAGCAGCTCGAGGAAACGGCGCAAGGCCTTCAGCCGCCATTTGAGCAGCCACTCCGGCTCCTCCTTCTTGGACGAGATCAAGCGCACGATGTCTTCATTGAGGCCGGGCGGCGCGCGGTCCTCCTCGATGTCCGTGACGAAGCCGTACTGGTACTCGCGATTGGCGAGCTTCTCGAGCTCTGCGTTGGGAGATTCCGACATGGGGTTCTCTAGCCCTCCAGCAGGGGGGTGAATGTGAGGTTTTTCTTGATCGGAGGAAGCACCGAGCCCACCGGGCAGGCCAGGTCGGAAAGCGAGATCGACGACAGGGCGTTGCGCATCACCGTGTTGATCCGCTGCCACGGCTCGCGCACGTGACAACTGGCTTCCTGGATGCATTCGCCCGGGTTGATCGTGCACTGGGTGAGACCGATCGGACCGTCGAGCGCCGTGATCATCTCGCCGGCCGTGATCTCGCTGGCGCCACGGGCCAGGCTGTAGCCGCCCTTGGCCCCGCGATGCGAAACCAGCAGATGCTGGCGCGCCAGCGTCTTCAGGAGCTTGCTCACCGCGGGCAACGGGAGATTGGCGCCCTCGGCCAGCTCGCGCGCGTTGAACGGACCCCCGCCGCGGCCGGCGAGCTCGACCATCAGCACGATGCCGTAGTCGCAAAGGCGACTGAGTCGGATCATGGCAGTCTCCAGGCGCTCTCCACAAGCGCATCGAAGCAGGCCTCAAGCATATCGGACCAGTTCGGTCCTGTAAATATCAGACTAAATTAGTCTTGATTAAAATATGTTATAAATCAAATAGTTACAAGAATACACCGAGAAATCCTGCGCTACTCAGTGGTTCGGCGAAGCGAACGTCCTGCTTGAAGACCACCGGCGCAACTGGCTGGCCCCAGCAGCGACGCGGGGAGCCCCGCGGCCCGGGGAATCTACCCGCGAGCCTCGTGGTCCGTGAAGCGTGCGAGCGGCGTCAGCAGCTGGCGCCCTTCGTGATGCCACCCCAGCGGGGGGGCCTGCAGCGAGCCCGGTCGGCAGATCCGGGATGCGCCTGCGGCTGCGAGCTCCCGACTGAGAGTCGCCGTGCGTGAGCCGAAGCCTTCGAGCGCGACGGCGGCCAGATGGGGTTCGAGGGGTCCAAGCGCGGCGCACAGCTCCGTCGTGTCAGTCGTTTTCAACGGAAGGATCCGGATGAAGCGGTGAAGCGGGGTCGGGCGCAGCTCGGCACCCGACTCGCAGACTACGGTCCAGGCGGTTCCCTCGCTGGCGTGGAGGGCTACCTGCTTGTCCGATGCCGCACGCAGCTCGGCTTCAGCGCGTTCATGGACGATCCGGGCGGCGGCCGAAGTGTCGATCTCGCCACGGGGCAGCGTCTTTTCCAGGCTCGCCAGAGCTTCCGCCAAGGCGGCGGCGACGCGACCGGCCGCACTGGCATCGTTGAGGTACACGCCGATCGGAGAGAGGCAGCCGAGCTGGTCCCACAACGCGATGTCGAGTGCCAGCCGCTCGGCGACGCCGCCCAGAGCGTGGCCGTCGCAGGCCTCGGGTCCGAGCACGGCGACCGAAACGCGATGTCCGGATGCGACGAGTCGACGCGGCGAGCGGATCCTGGCGCGCACTGCGGCCAGGGTTTCGTCGGAACCGCTGGCCACGATGCAATCCGCTTCGAGAAAGGCGTCGATGGCGGCTTCGTCGTCGCCTGCGAAGGCGACGATCCGGATGCACCGACCGAGTTCGGGGTCTCGCGCCGCGACCGAGCGGGCGACGATGTCGGCCGAGATCGGGTCGCGTGAGGCGCTCTTGGCCAGTACGGGAGACCGCAGCAGCAGCGGAGTCAGCAGCGACAGCAGGGTCGGCATGGGGATCGATCCGGCCAGCAATACGGACGTCACCGGGAACCCGGTTGCGACCGGACCGCAGAGAACCTCGTCGAGCCTGAAATCGCCCAGCTCCCGCTGCACCAGCTCGCACAGGGCTGCGCCCGTCCAGTCCGAGAGGCCATGGGCGAGGCCCGCGGCCACGTTCTCGGGACTGAAGCCGGTGGCGCCGGGCAGCCGGCGTTCGAGCTCGAGGCGCCATTCGGAGGCGGGGTCGTTCCAGTCGTCGAGCACGCCGGCCAGGATCTCGAGCACCTCGCCAGCCGGTCGGCGCCGCAGCGCGATGCCGGCTTCACGCAGCTCGTCGAGGCTCTCGCGAATCAGCTGGGGATTCACGTGCGCGTCCGTGCCAGCAGCTCGTCGACTGCAATCGAGCAGCCCCGCTCTTCGAAGCCGGGCGATCGTCCGAGTACTTCGAAGCCGTCGGCAATGCGGCGACCGAGATCGGCCGTCTGGATGGCGATCAGGCTGCCGGTGTTGGCGAGGTCGGTGATCAGCAGGATTCCAGATTCGTCGCCCGCTGTTTCTTCCCCGGATTCCGGATCGACGATGCGGACGCGCACCCACGGCGGCGCGATCTTGCGCCGTTCGGTGTCGGGCTCCAACAGGATCGAATCGTAGAACTGGCTGCCCAGCTCGGTCATGCCGTACTGGTTCACGATGCGCTCGACCGGAACGTCGAGATGTTCTTCGAGGGCCAGGTAGAGCTCGGTCCGGGGCAGGCTGCGCGAACGTCCCTTGAAGCCGCCCGTCTCCATGATCCGGACGTTTTCGCCCAGCGACAATTTGCGCCCAGCGGATTCGAGTGCGTCGAGCCAGTGCACGAAGGCGAACGCGGTGCCGCACAAGAGCAGCGGACGCCTCGGGTTGGCGGCCTCGAGCGCTGCCTGCAGGGCTTCGACCCGGAGCTCGCCCGCATCGACGAAGAAGCGGCTGTCGCTTGCGCCCAGCTCGCGGATGGCGACGCCGAACATGTGGGACAACGATGAGTCCCTCGCCTCGCCCGGAGAGGGAGCCAGTACCAGCAGCGTCGCTTCGGGGTCGTCCTCGGGCAGGTCGGGCAACAAGAATCGACAGAGCGGAGGAAGCAGCGATGTCTCATAGAGGTCGAGCGTGTCCAGGTGCAGCTCTCCGCGCTTCTCGCCGGAGCTTCCGCTGGTGCGGAACACCCGGATCTCGTCTTCGGCTGGAAACGAACGGAGGGCCAGCTCCTTGAAAGCTCCCGTGGGAACCGCCGGAACTTGTCGCCAGCTCGTGACGGTTTCGGGAGTGTGTCCGCGGCCGCGACAGAAGCGTTCGTACGGAGCGCAGTTGGCGAACTGATGAGCGAAGAGCGCGAGCGCCAGCTCCTCGAAGCGCTCGTCGTCGTGTCCCCACAGCGGCTCCCGCATCCACTCGAGCACGGCCGAATCCAGCGCGGCGCGACTCATCGGAGTGCTTGCGCCACGACGTCCAGTGCGTCCGTCAGGAGATCCAGGTCGATCGACAGCGGCGGCGTGATCGACACGACCTCGCCGCTGTCGCCCGACATCAGCACGATCACGCCCTGCTCGAGGGAGCGAACGCAGGCCGTGTTGACTCGCTGCGGCGTATCGCACTCGATTCCCAGCAAGAGGCCGCGCCCGCGAATGTCGACGATGCCATCGGCAGCGCCGAGTTTCTTGCGAAGGTGTTCCAGGGCCGCAGCGCCGGTCTCGGCCGAGCGCTCCACCAGCTTCTCTTCCTCGATCACGGCGATCGAGGCCAGGGCGGCCGCGCAGCTCGGCGGATGCCCCAGAAAGGTCTGGGTGTGGAGGGCTTCGCCGCCCGAGGGCGGCCAGGCATCCATCAGCTCGGCCCGTCCGATGCAGGCCGAGATCGGCATGCCCGAAGACAGCCCCTTGCCGACGCACAGCAGGTCGGGCACCACGTTCTCGTGCTCGCACGCGAACCAACGTCCGGTGCGGCCGAAGCCGGTGTAGACCTCGTCGGCGATCAGGAGCCAGCCTTCCTGGTCGCACAGCACGCGCAGCTCGGCGAGGAATCCGTCGGGCGCAATGCGCTCGCCGCCGCGGCCCTGGATCGGTTCGACCAACACGGCACCGATCGGATGGGCCGCGCTGCGGGCCACGCGTCGAACGTCTTCGAGGTCGCCAAAGCGTGCAAAGACCGTCGCGCCGGCCAGCCGCGCCTCGAAGGGTTCGCGGAACAACGGACGCCAGGTCGCGTCGAGGGCGCCGAGCCCCAGGCCGTGGTAGGCGCCCTCGAAGGCGACGATGCCGGCACGACCGGTCGCCAACAGGGCGGTCTTGATTGCCGCTTCGACCGCGTCGGTGCCCGACGAACCGAGCACGGTCCGGGCTGGGACGCCGCCCGGAAATCGCCGGGCCAGCGCTTCCAGCAGTTCGACCTTGGCGGTTGCCGGGTGGACGTCGCCCATGGCGTGCAACAGCTCGGCGCTCTGCTCGGCTATCGCCCCGGTGATGCGCGGGTGGGCGTGGCCCGCGTTGGCGACGCCGAAGCCGGCGGTGAGGTCGACGTAGCGGTTGCCGTCCACGTCCCAGACGTTCGAGCCGCTGGCGCGCTCCCAGAAGATGGGGGGCGCGGGCTCGACGCAGGTCACGTTGCGGCTCTCGACCTCGCCGAGCCTGCGGGCAAGCGCGGTGGAGCGGGGGCCGGGAACCGCCGTGACCAGCTCGGGAGGAAGCGAGCGGGGGGCCGACACGGTGGCGGAGTGTAGCGGTAGACTCGCGAGCATGGCGTCGAGTCCGGTCAAGGCCTATGTCGCTCTCGGCTCGAACCTGGGTGACCGCAAGGCGCACCTCGAGGCTGCGCTGGCGGCGCTGGCCGAGAGCGAAGCCATCTCGGTGCTGCGGGTGTCGCCGATCTACGAGACCGAGCCGGTGGATCCCGCCGAAGTCCCCGCCGGCGGCTTCGGCGTCCCTGCCGGCGGGTCCCAGCAGCGCTACCTGAACGCGGTGGCCGAAGTCGAGACGACGCTCGACGCGCCGACCCTGCTCGAGCGCCTGCTCTGCATCGAGGCGTCCCGGGGACGCAGCCGGGGACCGGTCGCCAACCTGGCCCGCAGCTTGGACCTGGACCTGCTCTTGTGGGGCAACTCCGTCATCGACCTGCCCGGGCTCGCGGTTCCGCATCCGCGCATGCACCAGCGGAGCTTCGTGCTCGACCCCTTGTGTGATCTTGTGCCCGATGCCGTACACCCGCTGCTGGGTGAGACCATCGCTACCTTGGCGCAGCGGGCGCGCAACCTCGACGGAGGACCGTGATGGCGATCGTCGCAGTCAGTATCTCGCCGGTCGGCGAGGGCGTCAGTGTTTCGAGCTACGTGGCCGAGGCGCTGCGCGTGCTCGATGCCCAGCAGCGGGTGCGCTGGAGGCTCGATCCGATGTTCACCACGCTCGAAGGGGATCCGGAGGAGATCTTTCGCTTGATCCGGGCGATGCAGGAGGCCGTCTTCTCGGCGGGTGCGGTGCGGGTCGGCACCGTCATCAAGATGGACGAGCGCCGCGACCGCGAGGTCGGCCTTGACGACAAGGTCGAGACGGCGCTCGAAAAGCTCAAGGGTCGGTAACGCGCGCTCAAGCGCGGCATCCAATTTCCCGATGATCCAACTGTAGAATGTTTTTCAATCTTCCGCGCCCTGAGCTAGGATTTTTCCATGACCGCTCCCGCAGTCCAGAAGGTATTGAAAAAGACTATTGATGACAATGCGTTACAGTTTGTTCGCAGCGGCGCAGCCGAGGAGCTGAGTGCCCAGGAGATCCTGGGTTGGGGACTCAAGAATTTCGGTGACAAGATCGCGCTGTCGTGCTCGTTCGGGGCGCCTGAAGGCATGGCCCTGCTCGACATGCTGCACCGGGTCGACCCGGCAGCGCGGGTCTTCACCCTGGACACGGGCCGCGTCCACCAGGCGACCTACGACCTGATCGATCGGATCCGCCAGCGCTACGACATGCAGGTCGAGGTGCTCTTCCCCCGGGCCGAAGACGTCGAGGACATGACCCGGCGCAAGGGTCTCAATCTCTTCTACGAGTCGGTGGAGAACCGACAGATTTGCTGCCGCATTCGCAAGGTCGAACCCCTCAACCGCTACCTGGCCGGTCTCGACGCCTGGGTCACGGGTCTGCGCCGTGATCAGAACGTCACTCGCAGCGACACGCCCAAGCTCGAGATCGACCGCGTGCACGGTGGCATGATCAAGCTCAACCCCATCGCCGATTGGACCCACGACCAGGTGATGGCATACATCCGCGCCCACGACGTTCCCATCAATCGGCTGCACGAAGAGGGCTACCCTTCGGTCGGCTGTGCCCCGTGCACGCGTGCCATCCGCCCTGGCGAGGACGTTCGCGCCGGGCGCTGGTGGTGGGAGAATGCGGAGAGCAAGGAATGCGGCATTCACGTGGACGAGGAGAATCAGGGCTCGGGCATCTAGCGCCCGCCCGGTTCACACGGCTGGATCGCAGCGGACTCGACCGCCGGATCTTCATCGGCGGCAGCCTGTGTCTGCTGGCGGCACCCGCCGCCTGGGCGCGCGGCGTCGATCGCGACGCGGCACTCGCCAAGAGCAAGCTCGTCTACATCTCGCCACTCAAGTCGAACGGCAACGAGAGCGCCTGCCACGCTGAGGTCTGGTTCGGATGGCTCGACGGCTCGGTCGTGATCAACACGAGTCCGGAGCGCTGGAAGGCGCGCGCCGTGAAGCAGGGACTGGAGCGCGCGCGCATCTGGGTCGGTGATTTCGGCCCCTGGAAGCGGATGCTCGGCAAGAACGAGCGGTTCCGGAAGGGTCCACGGTTCGATGCGAAGGCCGAGATCGTGAAGGACGACGCTTTGATCGACGGCTTGCTCAAGGAATACGACGAGAAGTACCCGGAGGAGATCGCCAGCTGGCGCGACAAGATGCGCAACGGCTACTTCGACGGCAGCCGGGTGCTGATCCGCTATACGCCTTTCGATTGACGCGGGCGTTGTTTCGAGTCTGATGTTTCCCGAGTCCGCGGCGAATCCCCGGCAGGAAAAGATCAAACTTGAAATAACGTCTGCTACGCGCGACGCACGTAGTTGTGCAGGCGACCGAGGCGCTCCACGGCGATTTCGACCACGTCTCCGTCGCTGAGCCAGCGGGGTGGCTTACGTGCCGCGCCCACACCCGCGGGCGTACCCGTGAGGATCACATCGCCGGGTTCGAGCGTCATCAGACGCGACGCGAACGAGACCAGGTCGGCCACGGGGAAGATCATCTCCTTGGTGCGCGCGGACTGCATGACCTCACCGGAGACGATGGTGCGGATACCCAGGTCCTGTGGATCCGGCACTTCGTCCGTCGTGACCAGGGCTGGCCCCATCGGTGCGAAGCTGTCGCACGACTTCCCGATGAAGCGCTGACCGTGCTGATTCTCGAAGTCGCGGGCGGTGACGTCGTTGGCGATGCAGTAGCCGACGATGTGATCGAGGGCTGCTTCGGGCGAGACGCTGCGGGCCGTGCGACCGATCACGGCCGCCAGCTCGCCTTCGAAGTCGACCTGTTGCGAGACGGAGGGCAGCTTGATCTCGTCGTCGGGGCCGATCACCGAGGTCGGGGCCTTCAAGCAGAGAATCGGCTGTTCGGGTTCGGTGCCGCCCCGTTCTCTTGCATCGGCCGCGTAGTTCTGGGCGACGGCGAGGATCTTCCCCGGCCGTGGCACCGGGGCGCAGAGCCGTACCGCGCGTCGCGGTTCGACGATCCCCGCCCGCCGCAGGTCGGGTGCATCGAACTGATCCAGCGCGTCGAGTGCGAAGTCGAGGGCGGCACGGGCGTCTTCGAGGGCCCGGGCACCGCAGCGCAGGAAGGTCAGCATGTCGCTGGGGACGAGCGAATCGGCTTCGGCCTCGGGAGCTCCGGTGTCCTCGGAGGCGAGCTTGACGGCCAGGGCGCGGTTCAGGTCGACGACGGATCCGGCGTGTCGACCGAGCTGGATCAGGGCGCCGAGCCGGCGGGTGCCCGGCGTGGTCGATCCCAAGGTCTCGAACCCGAGCGTGTGCTCTGCCATCGAGTGATGGTGGGGCCGCGGGTCCGTTGCGTTCTCTCGAAGCTCGAAGCTGACGAGCTGCACGGGGTCCTCCCCGCCTTGAGGGTCCAGCACCGAAGCCACAACGGTAGCCGATCGGGGCAAGGCCTCTAGGCAGCAGACAGGCAGAGTGGCGGCAGGCTTGGAGAAGCGACCCGGCAGCGACCGTGCAGGCCCGAAACGGGCCGTATCAAGAGATTCCGGGCTCCTTCCGATAAGCAGAGCAGAACCTCGATCGGAAGGGAGACCTGCATGCGAGGATTCGATCTGTTCAAGAATGGGGTCGGCGTGATCGCCGTGGTCCTCTTCCTGGCGCTCGCTTCGCCCGGTGTCCAGATCTTCCCGGTCGCCTCCGCCGAGGAACCGATTTCCGCGGCGCCGCCCGCGCCCCGTTGTGAGGCCGGGAATCCCGTCTCCGCCGACAAGAGCCTGGCGGCCGTGGTGGAGCGCCTGAGGGATCGGTCCGACCCCGACGGCTCCCGAGGCAAGATCGTGATGCTCAACAACCGTGGCTACAACTACGGTCCTCACAACAGCATCGATCTCGATCGGATCGTTGCTGAAGGCCGCGCCGCAAGCCGCTCGCGTTAGTCGAACGCTGCTCCATCCGAGCGCCACTCCTTCCTTCTGAGCGCCCGACCACCGGCCAGCCAAGCAATCGGCCTCGGGTGCAGGGGGCGCTGGCGCGGATCGAGTGTCGCGCGTTCTGAGGATCCTGTCTTCTGAGCGGTCGGCCTTGAGTGTGGGGGTGCTTGTCGTCCTGTGCGGAGACGCGGTTTGCGCACGGTCGGGGTGTGAGGACGGTTGGAGCATCGTGCCGCGGGCTTTTCTCACAACCTGCTAGCATGCGCTGGGTGCCGGGGACAGACATGAGCCCTTCCTCCACCCTGCGTTTGCGTCGCGTGACCGCCGCGCTAGCGGTCGCCTGGGGTCTCTTCGGGATCGGTGCGTCGGGCGTCGTCCTCGTCGACGCCGGGGAAGAGGTCGCCCACCCCTTCTGGGACTCTCGCCTCGGCGGATCGGCCGTAATCCAGGGCCTGCACCCCTCGGCCGTCGGCCAGGGGGCGGAGCCGGGCGACTACATCCTGACGGTCAACGGCGAGCCCTTCTTCGCCGCCGCGATCCGCGCGCGCGACAACATGGAAGTAGGCGAGCTCCAGACCTACGGCATCCGCAAGCCGGACGGTCGTGAGCTGGAGGTCAGACTTCCGGCGATTCGGGCCGCCGAAATCCGCACCGACCTGACCGTGCTGATCCAGGTGTTGATGACGACCGTGGCCATCATCTACCTGGCCATCGGAGGGACCGTGTGGTGGCTGCGCCCGGGACGTTCCGGAGCCTGGGCGCTGCTCCTCTTCTGCTCCACGATGGCGACCCAGCTCGCGATGATGATGCACACGGATTTCATCGCCTGGTCCTGGCCCCGCACGCTCATCAATCTACCCCTGATGGGAGCGACGGCGTTCCATCTCTTTACGACCTACCCGCTTGAGCCGGATTGGATCGTGCGTCATCGCCGCATCCAGGTGCTCCCCTACGCGGCCGCGTTGGGCTTGATCGTTCTCGGCTTCTCCGAGGGAGCGCTCGGGTTTCCTGCCGGGCTGGCGATAGGGGCCTCGTTCATCTTCACGATGATCCTGATCCTCGCGTCGCTCTTGATCCTCGGCTTCGAGCGCAGGCGGCACGGCGAAGGGCCCATTAAGGAAGCGGCCGACGTGGTCTTCTGGAGCGCCGTGATCAGCTTCGTGCCCGTGGGCCTGATCTTCTCGGCCGAGTGGCTCCTGCAGCGTCCCTACCCCTACTACGTGGCTCTTCTGTGGGTCTTCGTCTTCCCTGTTGCGGTGGGCTACGGGATCCTGCGGCGACAGCTCTTCGACGTGCGCAACGTCGCCAAGTCGTCGGCCGCCTACGGTGCGGCGACGCTGGGCATCACGGGCGCCTTCGCCTTCGTCATCACCTTCGCCGACACCCTGGTCCAGCGTTTCGGCGTGGGACAGCGGTCGGTCCAGGTGGCCCTGCTCTTCGTCGCGATTCTGCTGTTCAACCCGGTGCGCAACCGCATGCAGACTCTGGTGGACCGCTTCTTCGACCGTGACCGGGCGGCCTATCGCGTGGCGGTCCGAGAGATCTCGGAAGCGATGGTCTCGATGCTCTCGCTCAACGAGATCGCCGACCGGATCCTGCTGGCACTGACCGACACCATGGGCGTCGAGCGGGCCATGGTGCTGCTGGCCGATGACGAGAAAAAGGTTTTGCGCCCGATCGCGTCGCGCGGCGACTGGGACGACGAGGGCCTGGCGGTCGAGATTCCATCGATTCATCCGATCTGGAAGCATCTATGGATGCGGCGCGAGGATCTGACCCGGGTCGATTTCGACGACGAGCACGACGTCGAGATCCGCGAAGCGTGCCACGACGTCTTCGACATGCTCGAAGTGGAGCTGCTGGTTCCGATCCTCTACGGCGTCGAACTGCTTGGCGTGATCGCGGTGGGCCGCAAGCTGACGGGCGATCGCCTGATGGCGGACGACCGCCTGCTGCTGCGCACCCTGGCCAACCAGAGTTCCATCGCCATCGAGAACGCCAAGGCCTTCGACGAGATCGCGAAGCTGAACGAAACCCTGGAAGCCCGGGTGGACGAGCGCACGGCCGAGCTCCGCGCCACCCAGGCCCAGCTCACCCAGGCCGAGAAGATGAAGTCCCTGGGCCAGCTCGTTGCCGGCGTGGCCCACGAGCTGAACAATCCGATCGGCTTCGTCCATGCGAATCTTCAGCTGCTCGATGAGTACATCAAGAAGCTCATCGAGAGTCAGGGAAACCAGGGTGATACCGAGCGCGCGCGGGAGGCCATCACCAAGCTTCTCGAGCGCAGTCGAGAGGGAACCACGCGGGTCAAGAAGATCGTCCAGGACCTGCGCACGTTCTCACGGATGGATCATGCGGACCTGCAGGTTGCGGATCTTCACGAGGAGATCGAGCGCACCCTGCGACTGATGGAGCCGCGCTTCAAGAACAACATCGTCGTGGAGACCGACTTCGGAAAGATCCCGCGGGTGCGCTGTTATCCCGGCCAGCTCAACCAGGTCTTCCTCAATCTGCTGATGAACGCGTGTGACGCGATCGAACGCGACGGGACCATCCGGATCCGTACGCGACCGACTCCCGACGGCGTGCGTCTGGAGTTCGAGGACGATGGCCCCGGAATTCCGGCGGACGTTCAAAATCAGATCTTCGACCCGTTCTTCACCACCAAGCCGGTCGGCGCTGGTACGGGCCTGGGCCTCTCGTTGTCCCACGGCATCATCGAACGCCACGGCGGCCGCATCTCGGTCTCGTCGGACCCCGAGGGCGGTACCACGTTCGTGATCGATCTTCCCCTGGAGGCCCGGCCCGACGACGATCAGGCGTGATATCCTCACACCCCGTCGGAGCGCCCCTGACGACGCCTTCTGAACCATCCGAAAGGAGTTTCCCCCATGCGTCTCGGTCTTACCGCGGGCCAGTTCGGCCGCCAGATGAAGATCCCCTACGAGCTGATCCAGGAGGCCGAGAACCTCGGCTTCGATGTGGTCTATACGGCCGAGGCCTACGGCAACGATGCCATCGTTCCGGCTTCGTTCATCGCGGCGCGCACCAGCCGCATCAAGATTGGAACCGCCATCATGCAGTTGCCGGCGCGCACGCCGGCGATGACGGCGATGACGGCCATGACGCTCGACGCGCTCTCCGGCGGTCGCTTCGTGCTCGGCATTGGTCCGTCGGGACCCCAGGTCGTGGAAGGTTGGCACGGCGTGGTCTACGGCCGGCCGCTTACCCGCACCCGCGAGTACATTACGATCATTCGCAAGATCCTGGCGCGTGAAGCCCCGCTCGAGCACAAGGGCTTCCACTATGAGATCCCATACATGAGCGAGGGCGCCACCGGACACGGCAAGCCGTTGAAGAGCATCCTCCACGGGCGCGCAGACATGAAGATCTACACCGCTGCCATCACCCCCAACGGTCTCGCCTGCGCGGGTGAAGTCGCCGATGGCGTGTTCCCGGTCTGGATGAATCCCGAGAAAGTCGACGTGCTGATGCCCCACATCGAGAAGGGATTCGCCAAGTCAGATGTCGATAAGAGTCTCGACAACTTCGACCTGGCGCCCTTCATCACCACGATCATGGGGGAGGACGTCGCGGCCTGCCGCACCCCGATCAAGGCGATGCTGTCGCTCTACATCGGGGGCATGGGCGCGCGCGACAAGAACTTCTACAACGACTACGCCAAGCGCCTCGGCTACGAAGAGGCAGCCGTCAAGATTCAAGACCTCTTCCTCGACGGCAAGAAGGCCGAGGCCGCGGCGGCGGTTCCCGATTCGCTCGTCGACGAGGTCGCCCTCGTGGGTCCGAAGGAGCGGATCCAGGAGCGTTGCCAGGCGTGGATGGATTCGCCCGTGACGTCGATGGTCCTCGGTGCGGGGCAGCCCGAAGCGCTGCAGGCCGTGGCCGAGGTCGTGCTGTAGCTGTCTTGAGCGAATCGGTCATGGGCGACCCGGTCTCGGGGAACGAGAGTTCAGTGCGCGAGCGCATCATTGCACTCGACAAACAGCGGGTGTGGCATCCCTACACGGAGATGCACGCTTGGCGCGAACGCGCCGAGCCGCTCGTGATCGCCGAAGCCCGGGGCTCGCGCCTGATCGACTTCGATGGCCGCGAATACCTGGACGGCAATGCTTCCTGGTGGACGTGCACGCTGGGGCACGGGCACCCGCGTCTGGTCGCGGCGCTACAGCGCCAGGCCGAGACCCTGTGTCACACGGCGCTGGCGGGCATTGCCCACCAGAACGCCAGCGAGCTGGCCGAGGCCCTGTGCGCGGTCGCGCCTGGGGGCCTCGAGCACGTCTTCTTCAGCGACAACGGCTCCACCGCGGTCGAAGTGGCCATCAAGCTGTGCCTCCAGTACTGGGCCCAGAACGGTCGACCGGAACGCAAGCGCTTCGTTTCGCTGGAAGAAGCCTTCCACGGCGAGACCCTGGGCGTGACGGCGCTCGGCGGCGTCGAGGTCTTTCGCAAGCCGTTCGAGGGCGTGCTGCTCGAGCGCATCCAGGTGCCTCCGCCCCGGGAGCCCCGGGATCACGACCGCGCCTTCGAGGCGCTCGAGCGTGCGGTCACGGAGAACGTCGACACGCTGGCCGGCGTGGTGCTCGAGCCGGTGGTGCAGGGTGCTGCCGGCATGCGCAGCTACGACCCGGCCTACCTGCGGCACGCCCGTGATCTATGTGATCGCTACGACGTCTTCCTGGTGTGCGACGAAGTCTTTACCGGCTATGGGCGCACGGGTCCCATGTGGGCCAGCGATCATGCGGCTGTGCTCCCCGACCTCGTCTGCACTGCCAAGGGCTTTACCGGCGGCATGCTCCCGATGGCGGCGACGCTCACCACCGAGCGGATCTTCGAGGGCTTCACGGGCGACGCGAACCGGGCCTTCTACTACGGTCACACGTTCTGCGGGAATCCGCTGGGCGCCGCGGTGGCCCTGGAGGTTTTGCGCATCTACGAGGACGAGCAGATCCTGCAGGGGACCCGGGCCCGAGCGGAGCGGATCGCGGCGACCTTCCGCGAACTGGGACAGCTGCCTGGCGTGGTGCACACCCGCGCGTTGGGCATGATCGGGGCCCTCGACCTGGCGGGTGAAGGCGGTTACCTGGCGGACGCCGGCTGGCGCGTCTACGACCTGGCGCTGGAGCGGGGCGCCTACCTACGGCCCATGGGCAACGTCGTCTACGTGACGCCGTCCCTCAACATTCCTGACGACGATCTGGATCAGCTGTTGGCGATCCTGGTCGAGTGCGTTCGCGCGGTCGCCGGTGGCTAGCCCTCCGGTCGGATCGATGCAGATCCAGACGCGAGCGGCGAGGCTCGAAGACGCGCCCTTCGTCGCCTGGGTGATCCAGGAGGCGGCCCGCTCACACCTGCCCAAGGGGGTCTGGGATCTCGCGTTTCCCGGCGACGAAGCACAACGCTTGCAGGTGCTCGAGATCCTCGCCAGCACCGATTGCATCCACTTCTGTCACTTCTCGCGCTTCCGCGTGCTCGAGGTCGACGCTGAACCGGTGGCCGCACTCTCGGCCTATGAGAACGCGGCGCACGGTACGAAGTCGTTGGAGCTCGCCATGCTCGAGACTTTCGGCAAGCTCGGGTGGACGCCCAAAGAGATGGTGGCACTCGGCGAGCGGATCAAGGCTTTCGATACGACGGGCTACCCGAACGCCGACGGTCTCTGGATCGTCGAGTGGGTGGCGACCCGTCCCACGTTCCGCGGCAGAGGTCTGATCAGGCGCCTGCTCGACGAGATCCTGCAGATCGGTCGCAACGAAGGCTTCACACGCTCGCAGATCGGCTACATGCTCGGAAACGATCCGGCGGTTCGCGCCTACGAGAAGGTCGGCTTCGAGTGGGTCGAGGACCACCGTAGTCTTCTCTTCGAAGCAGCCCTGGGCAGCCCTGGCCTCGGTCGAATGCGGACGGCGCTGTAGAGAACGTCGCCGAGAGCGCCAGCAACCGTCTCTGCGAAGTATGAGCCCTACTCGAGCATCCAGAACGCGTCGTGGATCTTCTGCTCGACTGGGACAACGTCGGCTCGCGTGACGAGACCGTTGTCGATGGTCAGTGAGAGCAGGACCTCGCCGTCCAGGCACTTGGGGCCGCGGCTCGCCCTGACGCGGTACCGGATCACGGCGCCGCGCTCACTGGAGTAGATCTCGAGCAGGTCGGACTTCATGTCGTCGACGAGATCGGCCGAGAGCGCGAAGTAGTCGAGCAGCGCGACGCGGCCGTAGATGTGCCTGGCGACGGGATTGTGACCGTGGGAGTGCCACTCCACGTTCGGCGCGAAGAACTCGAGCAGGGTCGCACCGTCCCCGTCTGCCGTGGCATTCCAGAGATGCCGCGCGATCTCGGCATGGGTCTGATGGAGTTCTTGGTTGGTTCGCATCGGACTCCCTGGAGGCCATCTTACGCCACCGAATCCGGCTTTCGGAAACAATCGTGCGTCGTTCCCGACGGGGAAGAAGAAACCGGAACCTCGAGTGTTTTCCCCCGAGGTCCGAACCCATCAAACCGTCGCTCATGTACGAAGGGCGGCGTCGGTGATGCCGTTCCGATCGGCTGCCCGACGACGAATCCGACCGTCCTGCTTGCAGTCGGAGCGGACTCAGTCCCTGCGGAATTCGGTGGTCCGCAGCGGTGGGCACACTTGGATCGTGTACTCGGAGAAAAAACGCTCGCGTCCGAGCTTCTGGGCGTCCCGGTGCTCGGCGTGATCGCCCCACTGGTGAGCTGCGTCCCGGCTCTCGAATTCGATCAGGCTGACCCGTTCGCCGTCCTCGGCCGCGAAGCTCTTGAAGGAGACGAAGCCGGAACGCCGAAGCGGACCGCAACGGGCTGCTCCGCAGGGGCCCGACCGTGACGGTTGAAAAGGAGAAAGCGGACATCTCTACTTTGGAGAAAACCGGACATCTGTACTTTGCGCCGACATGGGCCAAAACGCAGCTTGTATGTCCTATCTCCCAGAGGTCGGCTTGCTCAGCGGTACCGGCGTCGGTGGAGGCGATGTGGGTTTCGCCAGCGACGGAACCGTCTACATGTATACAAACACTGGGAGCACCGGTCTTCACACTTTAGTGTTGTCAGGCAGCCCCCCAGCACCCGTCACAAATACCCTTGTCACCACTGATGGAACCTTGTTCACAGGCTTGGCTGTCGTGGGTCCAAATGTTGTTTGGCTCTTCCGAGTTTCGTGTGGGCCTCCGAGAGAGCTGAGACCGGCCGTGGGGTGTCCAGGCTTGTGGGATGGGAGAGGCCGCTGGTTCACTTCGAGCCGCTGACGCCGAACTGGCTTTGAAGACAGTTGCGCCGGGCCTGTGGAACTTGCGAGTGACTTTCTTCGAAAAGTCGATCAAAGAGCTTGACAAGATTTCGCGACAGTTTCCTCGCGTGTCGCGATCGTCCAGAACTCTCGTTCCCTCGCGCGCGAGACGCGCGCCTGCTCGCACTTCTGCCGGTTCGCGATCCCGAGAGCCTCGGAGCTGCGATCGGCGCTGCTGCTGCGATCCCCGAAGTCGCTACAGGCGATGTTACGTTTGTACTACCTCACCCCGTCGGTCCCGTGAGGTCGCCTCATGCATCGTTCTCTCGAAGCTCTCGCCAACCAGGAGCTGCTGGCTGCCACGCATGCGCTGGTTCGGCGCAGCTGTACGGTCGAGGTCGAGCTGCTCCGTCACCTGGGTGAAGTGGATGCGCGTCGGCTCTACCTGGCAGAAGCCTGCTCTTCCATGTTCGTCTACTGCGTGCGCGTGCTGCACTTCTCAGAATCGGCTGCGTACAAGCGCATCCGAGCGGCCCGGGCCGCGAGGCGGCATCCGGAGCTGCTGGGCGCACTGCGCCGCGGCGAGCTGCACGTGACGGCCGTGAGCCTGCTGGCGGCGCAGCTCAGCAGCGAGAGCTGCGGGCCGCTGCTTCGGGCTGCGAGGCACAAGACAGCGGAAGAGATCAAGCGGCTCTTGGCCGATCGGCAGCCGAAGCCCGATCGGGCGGATTGCGTGCGGCGGCTTGCTTCGCCTCCGCCGTCAGCAGAGGCGGTGGTAACCCCCGTCTCGGAGCGCGCCGAGATCCCGGCCTCGAACGCGGACACGGAGGGAGAGGCGGGTGAGGCGGGCCCGGAGCCGGTGCGTGTTTCCGACCGAGCTGTGCGCGCAGACGGTGTCACAGCGCCTCAGACAGGCGCGCCCTCTACGACCGCGCCGCTCGGTGGCGAACGCTATCGCGTCTGCTTCACGGCAGACGGAGAGCTTCACGCGCAGCTGCAGGAGCTTCGCGCGCTGCTGCGCCATCAGGTCCCGGATGGAGATCTCGCGAGCATCCTGGGACAGGCGGTCCGGCTGCTGCTCAAGCATGTCCGCAAGCGGAAGTTCGCGGCGGTGCTGGCGCCGAAGCCCGCTTCCCCTGCCAACGAAAGGCCGTCCCGGAAGATCCCGGCCGCGATCCGGCGGGCGGTTACGCAGCGGGACGCCGGGCGCTGCAGCTACGTCTCTCCGCGTGGCCGGAAATGTGGCGCGCAGGAGTTTCTGGAGTTCCACCACCTCGAGCCGTGGGCCCGAACCGGGACGCATTCGATCGGCGGCATCGCGCTGCGCTGCCGCGCCCACAACCAGTACGCCGCGTGTCTGGACTTCGGAGAGGAGCAGATGGAACGCTTTCGGAGGCGGGCGGGCTCTGGGGTCCGATCTCCAGGAGCGCGCGGGCCAGAAGCGCGCGTGCCAGCAGCGACTTGTGGGAGCGATCCCCCGGGCGAAATCCGCTTCACGACCCACACGAAAGCCTGAAGCGCCTGTTGTTTTATCAAACCGAAATGGACACAAAATGGATGTTGTCGATAGAACGTCACCTCACGCGATATCGTCATTCGCCGCGGTGGGCACCCCGTCGGGCAACCTGGGCAATGGGGGTGACTTGAGCCTAGCAACTAACGTGGCAGAGTCGGCTCCAACGTTCACGGAGTGGGGCCTGGCCGCGATGCTAGTGCTGATCGCGGGAGCGTTCGCGTTCAATCAACAGCGGGAGGCCGGAGCCTGAACCTTGGGCATGAATGAAACTCGGCGGGCCGTCCCATGCGGACGGCCCGCTCGTCGGCATTCGCGTTTCCAGGTAGCTGAAGCTCGACATACTCGAGCTACTCCGAACCTACTCGTTACACTGAACGGACCGGGGTTGTGTGTTCGAACACTGGATCCCACGCGTGACACCGGAAGACAGCATCGAGCAAGCCGCCATGGTTGCGCCCTGCACCGCAGCGTTGCGATCCGCGCCCAAGTTGGTGCGACACACGCGCTGCCCCGCAAATTCGATGCAGACCTCGCATTCCACGTTGGCCTCTCGAGCCAACGCCATCACGAGCGCTCCCACGAATATGCAAAATGCCAGAATTCCCACGATCACACGTCCCATGTGGGGACCATACCGATTGCGCAGGGTGTGTGGAGCGAGCGCCTCATGAACCCCCTTACGAACCCCATCGACCCCCGAAAACGACCACTGGAGGGTCTCGGCCCTCTCCCACGGGTCGTCCGACAGCAGCTTCGAACCCTGGGCGAGGTGGAACAGGATCGCATCCGACTCGGCGAGACGCCGTCCGTCGGGCCATTCCAGCAGCGGAATCCGGTGATTGGGATTCTTTTCCAGGAACTCGGGCGTGCGCGTCTGGCCTTGGAGGATGTCGAGCTCGACGCGCTCGAACGGAAGGCCGAGCTGGGTCAGAAGCAGCCGGACCTTGTATCCGTTGCCGGATTCTCCGTAGTCGTAGAGACGCAAGCTCGGCGACGGCATCGGGGACATGGTTTGGGCCTTGGTGATTGCCAGAGCTACAGGGGTACTGAAAGTGGTGAGAAACACCAAATCCCAAAACGATGTCCCCGGTCGAAACCGGGTCCGGTCGGGAGCGCTGCTGACGCCAGGCCGCGGATCGGAAACTCGACGACAGGACCGGACGGAACGTTCGCGAGAAGCAGCTAGGCTGTTCATCCACCGGACGAAGCGGCGAGCGGCGCAGGTCTCAACGACCCGACGGATTCCGAGCGGATCGACGTCGCCTCCGGAACCGGCGCCGCCAACGGCGTTCCGGTAGAAGTGGAGCCGATCGGGCTCTGAACGCTGCGCGCACCGAAGGAAGGACGCCATGAGCGACTGGAACGCGGAGAAGATGTACGAACTGGGGACGCGGCATGCGCGCATCGAGACTGCCTGCGATCTCGAAGGCACCATGGCGACCCTGGTCGAGGATCCCGTCTATCAGCTACAGCCCATGGGGCTCTGCATGCGAGGCCAGGACCAGGTCCGTCGCTACTACGAAAACCTGATGCAGAGCTTCATCCCGTCGACGCTCGGATACACGCTCATCTCAGAGTGGGTGAACGAGAGCTCGGTGGCCCAGGAGTACGAGATCGTGGTCGGCGTCGACGCTGGTCGGGAATCGCACCGCGTGATCGGCATCCTCTGGTCGGACGGAGGCCCGCTGCTGGGCGGGGAGCGCGTCTACGCTGGCGAGAGGATCATCCGACTCATGGTCGGTGACCTCTACGACGAGCTTCAGCCGATCGGGTCCTAGCTCGCGGTCTCGTCAGCCGCTTTCTTGACGTCCTGGATGTGGAGGAAGCCGAAGGCCAGCGTCTGCCAGGCGTGGCTTCCCATGCTGCCGCCCGCCTTCTCGAAAACGCTGCGGAACACCAGGAACTCGCCGAGGTGTGCGGCCACCATCAGGTAGAACGTGATGCGACCCCACCAGGCCAGGGTCGAGTCTGTGCCGACGACGAAGCAGCCGGCGCAGAAGAGCCAAACGGCAATCAGGAAGATCTTCGGTCCACTCATGGCGCGCAGCGTACCCTACGTCAGCGTCGTTGGCCCAGGGTCGCCATGAACGACAGACGTTCGCTTCCGCGAACCACCAGGATCTCGACCCGTTCTCCGGGGCTCGCCGAGAAGAGCATCGCTGCGTACTCCTCCAGACTGGCCACGGCGGTTCCGTCGAATGAGACGATGCGGTCGCCGCCGCGCAGGCCGGCCTTTTCAGCCGGGCTCCCAGGGCGTACGCCCTGAAGCCGGACGCCCGGTTGGTCCGTCGGAGCGAAGTCGGGGATCGTACCGAGGTAGGGGCCGTAGCCCGCGCTCTGGACAGCGCTGCCGTGCCCCTGGACGGGCTCGCCGATGAAGTCGGGACGCTCGTCGGCGTCGAGGATGGCGCGTGCCGTGCGGTAGACGACCGCCAGCACGGTCGCTTCCCCAACGGTGTGCACCAGCGCCGCATCGTCGTCAGGTCGATGGTATTCGTGATGAAGACCCGTGAAGAAGTAGATCACGGGGATGCGTTTGGCATAGAAACTCGATTGATCCGACGGCGCGAATTCGCCGCCCGCAAAGATGGGGTCGAGCGGAAGACCTTCGCTGGCTCGCTTTACGATGCGGCGAAAGCCCGGCGATGAGGCGGTGTTGAAGACCGTGAGCTTTCCGTCACGGAGTCTTCCGATCATGTCGAGGTTCAGCATGGCCACGGTCGAGTCCAACGGACGAGGCGGATCGTCGACATAGGCTGCCGAGCCGAGCAGGCCCAGTTCCTCGCCTGCGAAGGCCACAAGGGCCAGGCTGCGACGCGCTCGCGGTTGACTGCCGAACGCGCGTGCCAGCTCCAGCAACCCGGCCGTGCCCGAAGCGTTGTCGTCCGCGCCGTTGTGAACCGTCCCGATCTGGTCCGGCGCCATCGAGCCGAACTCGCCGTGGCCGAGGTGGTCGTAGTGGGCTCCGATCACGACCCACTCGTGCTTCAGCTCGGAATCACTCCCTTCCAGCACGCCGATCACATTGCTTGCGGGTCCCTTCTCGCGCTCGATCTCGATGGAGAGCTTCACCGTCAGCTCACCGAGCATCGATGGCGCGGGCTTTGCCTTGGAATCGATGCGTTGCTGAAGCTCGCCCAAGGAAGTGGCTCCGGCGGCGGCGACGATCCGCTCGGCGGCGCTGCGGGACAGGGCCGCGGCGGGAACGCTGCCCGGCTGACGCGTGGGGCTGGCGTTGCCGCGCCCCGCGCCGGCTGCGAGTCCGTCGGCGTCGGTCCGCGACGGCGCCAGCAGCACCGCGACGGCGCCGTGGCCGCGGGCGTTCGCGATCTTGTAGGCCCGGCGCAGGAAGCCGCGCCCGTGAACGTTTCCAAGCGGTCCGTCGCGTCCGTTGGGTCGATCTTCCAGGACCAGTACGATCTTGCCCTTGGCGTCGAGACCTGCGTAGTCGTCCCAGCCCTCGTTCTCGGCCGTGATGCCGTAGCCGGCGAAGACCAGCGGTGCGCTCACCTGGCCATTGGCGCTGAACAGGAAGGCTTCGAAGTCGCTGCCACGCACGAACTCGGGTGCGTCGGCGGCCGCAATCTCGAGACCGGCGTGCTTCACATGAATCGCGATGGGGGTTTCGAAGCTCTGGAACCAGGACCCGTCTGCGGCTCCTGGCCCGAAGCCCGCACGCTCGAAAGCTTCCGCGAGATAGCGCTCCGCCGCGGCGAGTCCCTTTGTGCCGGGCCCGCGTCCGTCGCGCTCGTCGGCCGCGAGCCAGGCCACGTCGTGCGCGATGCGGTCCGGGCTCATCACGGGCGCGGGCGGAAGCGGGGTGGGCGCCGCGCATGCCGACAGGAGACCCATTGCGACGAAGGCGGTCAGGCGGGGACGGACCTGCTTTCTGCCATTTCCACGCACTTCCAGACCTGGCTCCTTGGCCTCGGGATCAGACAGAAGGCAACTCGTTCCCGAAGGCGAGCCTAGCAGCCTGCTAGGCTCGGGGTGTGTCGCGCCGTGTCAACGTCTTGATCGTGGGCGGCGGGATCATCGGCACCAGCATCGCGTGGTCGCTGGCCCGCCGTGGCGTGAACGAGGTCACCGTGGTCGATCTCGATCTCGCCGGGGTCTACGCCTCGTCGGAGCTCAACGCCGGGGGGGCGCGGGCGACCTGGTGGCAGCCGGTCAACATCGAGAGCTGCCGCGCGACTCTCGACTTCTTCGTCGAGCATCAGCAGCAGTTTGGATTTCGGCCGCTCGGCTAACTCTGGCTCTACGACGACCGCGCGCTCTACCAGCGCTCCCTCGAGATGCGTGTGATCCAGAACGAGCGGGGGCTGGGCGTCGAAGCGCTCGAAGCCGGTGAGGTCGGCGAGCGCTTTCCGATTCTCGATCGTGCCCTCGACGAGATCGTCGGCGCCACCTGGTCACCGCGTGACGGTCTCGTCAATCCCAACGCCGTGCGCGCCTGGTATCGCTCTGAAGCCGAGGCGCTCGGCGTCTCCTTCCGCAACCGCCACTACGTGTCCGGTGTCAGCACGCGCCGGACCGTCGGCTCGCACGGAAGCTTGCGCGTGGTGGCCAGTGTCGACGTGATCGAGGTCGAGCAAGGCAGCGTCACTGACGAGGCGGGTTGGATCCGTGAGGCGCTCACGACCCACCGGGTTCCGTCCGAAGCCCGCGTCGACGAGTCGCGCCTCGAGTGCGATGTCGTCATCAACTGTCTCGGTGCCTGGTCGCCCGTATTCTCGGCCAAGATCGGCATCACCGATGTAACGGAGCCCGTACGGCGCCAGATCTCGCTGGTCGACGTACACGCCGAAGACCTGGCGCCCGGCGTCGAGCTGGACAGCCTGGGCATGATCGTGGACGCGAGCGGCCTCTATTTCCACCCCGAAGGTCCCCACATCCTGGCCGGCTACTCGACGCCCAACGAGGCGCCGGGCTTCGATTTCGACTACGACGGTGTCGACTTCTTCGAAGCCGAGATCTGGCCGCGCCTCGCCGCGCGCGCGAGTAGCTTCGAACGTTGTGGCCACGTGCGCGGCTGGGCCGGTCTCTACGCCGTGACGCCCGACTGCAGCGGCATCGCCGGCCAGGTCGCTGGCTTCGGCAACCTCTTCGAGGCCCACTCGTTCACCGGTCGGGGCGTCATGCAGTCCTATGCTGTGGGTTGCGCCATGGCCAGCCTCGTTGCCACGGGTGCCTGGGAGGAGGTCGATCTCTCAGCGCTGGCGCGCAGCCGATTCCGCGATCCGAAGGACTGGGTGGTCGAGGAGCTGCATATCTAGCTCGTGGTGGGGGCGTTGCTTGGAGTCTGGTGTTTCTGGACTCCGTGGTGTAATCCCATCGGGGCAAACTCCAAACAACCTCCCTGAGACTACGAGTGGCTCTCGCACCACTTCTGGAGCGAGCGCAGGCGGCCGTCCACGTACTCGACCGCTATCTGGCGCACGCCGAAGCGGTCGATGGTCCCCCCGATCACGGGGATCGAGTTGTCGGTGGACAGCTGAAGGCCCAGGCGGGTGCGTTCGATGTCGCTTTTGCTGATCTCGGAGACCAGTGACCACGTCTGATCGAAATGGAAGAGCCCCAGGTGGACGCGCGAGCGCAGCCGCTCTTGCGGTACGACCTCGGTCGGCCGATCGTGGTAGACGACCGAAACGGTGCCGAGTCGGTATCGCCAGCTTACTTGCTGACCGACCTGCGGATAGCTTTCGACCGGCTCCAGGAGAGCGAGCATCTGCTCGTCCCAGCGGATCCTCTCCGCGAGATCCGTGATCGCCCGCCACACTCGCGCACGATTCGCACCGATCGCGGCCGACATCGCCGTGGTGATCACAGCGTGAGGCACCCCCGCACCATCTCGGGAAGATGAACCGCTGGAGGCCCAAGCGCAAGACGCGCCGCGTCGTGAATCCTGGCTGTCGTCGCGTCCCCAGCGGGCGATCTCGAGGAAAGTCCCGACCGCAATTTCCCTTGCCAGGGCCGCAATGGACTAGCTGAGTCTGCGCTCGGCGTCCCGGACGCGGTGTGTCAGCACCGGGAAGATGGCAAAGGCGATTTCAGGCATTTGTCGGATGAGCTCCTTGAGGCTCATCCCGTCCAACGTCAGCAGCTTGGACGGCGCGACGGCCACGGCGGTGGCACTTCGGGGCGCGTCGTCGAGGATCGCCATCTCGCCGATGAAGTCGGACGACGTCATGGTGGCCAGCCGGTGCTCGCTGGGCGTTCCATGGTTCTTGATGATCGCGACCTCTCCTTCCAGCAGTACATAGAGCTTGTCGCCCCGGTCTCCCTCGCGGATGATGACTTCGCCCGGGAGGTATTCGGCCTCCTGGGTCGCTTGATGTATGGCATCGAGCTGGTCGAGACTCAGCTGTGCGAACAAGCTGACCTGCTTCAGGGCCAATAGTCTTTGCATGCGTTCCTCCTCGGAAGGTCCATCGCCTTCCTGCGGGTCGACTCCTCGTGACGCTAGCTGGATCCAGCGGTTGTCGGAGTGGCGGCTCTCTCTCACGATCTCCTCGCCCGTCACCGGGACGCGAACGATTTCCAGCACGGCGCGGACACGGTCGCTCAGGTCCGCGGGCTCGTGGACGAGCGCCAGAAGCCGTGCGGCCAGCCGGTCGCCCAGGTTCGAGAGAACCTCGAGGGCGTTCGCTCGGCTTCGCAACGAACCGATCCGAAGCTCGCGGTCTACCTTGCGGATGATTGTGGGGTTCTCGAGCTGCTCGAGTACGCGGAAGGCCAAGCGACGCTCTCGCAGCATGGCATCGCGGAAGGCTTCGAGCAAGAATTGTCCGGCGACGCCGTCGAACTCGGGCAACCTCTGGTAGGCGATCACGGCATACCAGAGACTGCGCACGTGCTTGCGCAGCTCGTGGGAGAGCATCGATCGCGTTTCCGACGAGCGGATCTTCGACACGATCCGGAGGGCCGTCTCGACGGTTCGTTCGAGGTCCGCGTCGAGGTATGGATCGACGGCGAGGAGGGCGTCGCTACCGATCGAGACCAACAGACGCTCGGCCGTGAGCTGGATGTCGATCGACGAGTCGTTGAGCAGACTCGCGAGCTTTTTGTGGGATGCATCGTCATCGAGGTTGGCCAGCAGCAGCGCGGCCGCCCTGCGCACCTGGGGGTTCGGATCTGCCAGGATCTGGTCGAGCTGCTCGACGTCCAAGGGGCGCGTCGTCGAGACGCGCGCGAGGCACTCCAGCGCTGCAGCCCGGATGTCCGGATTCTCGGCCGTGCAGCGTTCCATCGCCGCATCGATCAGTTCCGGCGGCGCGACCCGGAGCGCCACTGTCGCCTCGGTCACATGGACGGATCCGATCATCTTCTCCAGAATCTCGATTCCGGGATCCCCGGCGTGCAGCGCGGCTTCGGCGCGGACCCGCGGATCGAGATCCCGCAGCAAGTCGGCGATGCGCGGCTCGAGGAAGGCGGGATCCGCTTCGGCGCGCACGATGCCGCGCAGGGCGGCCAGCCGGACGTCGGGATCGGGATCGTCCATGGCGAGGGCGAGCGGCCCCGCCACCCTCGCGTCACCCACCGATGCCAAAGCGTTCACGCTGGCCCGCCGCACGTCAGCGCTGGGATGAGAAGCGGCCCGGATGAGCGGATCGATCACGCCCCGGGTCGCCAGCATTGGAATCAGCTGGAGCACTGAAGTCGACGGTTGCTGGCCTGCCTCCTGGAGTGCCGCTTCCCACAGATCCGCGAGCCTCGACGCCTCCCAATTGCCGAGCGCGTCCCCGACATCGCGGACGTCGAGATGGCCGGCGCGCAACTGATCGACCAGCGTGTCCAGGTAGGCGCGGCGCGCGCGCGAGTTGGCGAACAGGTACAGGAGTGCGGCCATGGTACCGATTCCGCACAACACGGTCGGGTCCGGTGTCTTCACCAGCAGCAGCACCAGGCCGGCGACGGCCATTCCTGCATAGACGACCATGCCTTCCAAGAATGCCCGGACCCGGCCACGGAAACGCTGGGGGATGGCGTTCTGCATCAGCGACCGGATGGGTGCCGCCATGGCATTGTCCATCAGCTCGCGACCGGCCCGCGCGGCAACGCCGGCCACCACGCCATAGCGGAAGGCGAGCCCGCCGAAACCCAGGATCATCAACAGCGGATGGATCAGGTTGCCGCCGGGAACGCCAACGTAGCGGATCAGCCAGGGCGTGAATGCCACCTCGAAGACGATTTCGATCAGGTTCGTTACGACGAAGTAGAGGGCCAGGAACGTCGCGAGCTGGCCTGGCTCCGGGAAATGGGTGACGAAGATGTCCGAGTAGAGGTATTGGGCGAGGAAGAAGGTCATCACCATGCCCAGGGCGGAGAGCACGAGCCAGCGTGCCAGCGCCGAACTTCCGATGTATTTCGTGGCGGCAACCATGTTCTCGAGCGACGTCTCGTCGGCCTCCTCGAGTTCGAGCGGGCCCCAGCGGCGCAGCGGCCTTCTAAAGACACGCAGCAGGACGGCGGACAGCATCAGGACGATGCCCCATGCAGCGATCAGGCTGGCGGGACCGACGAACCGGATCAGCCCCAGGGCGAGCAGTCCCCCCAACAATCCGCCGAAGCTCGACCCGATCGTGAAGAGGGGCACCAGCCGCTTGCTGGCGATGGTGTCGAAGTAGTCGCCGCAGAACGTCCAGAAGTGATTCAGGAAGATCGACTGCATGGCGTACCAGCCGCAGACGAGCGCCGGCAGGATCCACCACTTGAACGCTTCCAGTCCAAACCAGGCGGCCACGAGCAGCGAGCCCGACAGCAGGAGCATGTGCAGGAAGAGCACGTCGTTGCGGACGACGCCGACGCGTACAGCGTAGAGAATCGACATCACTATTGTGGCCGCGGCCGCGAGGATGAAGGTGATGGGCAGCTTGTCCGCACCGAGCTCGGCGAGAAAGAGCGCTTCTGAGCCGGCGAGCCCCAGGGTCTGGCCGAGAGTGATCAGTGTAAACAGTCCGGCGAAGAACAGGAAGCGCGAACGCTCGCCGGAGCGCACGTCTCGCAGGAGACGCCACATCAGTCGGGTCCCGTTGGCCATCCGCGGCCGAAGGTACACCAAAAAGGCGTCAGCTAGCCTTCGATCTTCGCGATGACGTCGTCGGCGAAGCGGCGCAGTCCGTCCCGCTTCTGTTCCAGGCTGTCTCCGGCGCTTCCGTAGAAGACCCAGGGCATCGTCTGGAGGTGGGTGACGCCAATTTCTTCGAGGCGCTTGTAGCCGTCGAGGTCGAAGGCGTCGCGACACGACGCCACCACGTCGAGGGGCACGTCCTCCCGTCCGTACTCGGTCCGCATTTCGCGGAGCGTGCCGATGATTTCGCGAAGCTCGTCGGTGGTGTGGAGGTCCGAGAACCAGCCGTCCGCCAGCCGTCCGACTCGGCGCAGCGCCGGCTTCGAAAGACCCCCCGTGTAGATGGGGATGGTCTCGTTCACGGCCGGACTCATCTGGAGTCGGTCGAAATCGTAGAAACGGCCATGGTGCTCGGCCATCTCGCCGGTCCAGAGCTTTCGCATCACTTCGACCATTTCGTCCATGCGCGCGCCGCGCCTTTCGAACGGTTGCTCCATGCGCTCGAACTCCTCGCTCATCCAGCCGGCCCCAATGCCCAGAGTGACGCGGTCCCCAGAGATCACGGCGGCCGTACCGATGGCCTTGGCCGCTGCGAAGGGATTTCGCATCGGGAGAACGTAGATACCGGTGATGAAGCGCAAGCGCTGGGTCACCGCCGCCATCGCGCCGATGACCACCCAGGGGTCGGGCCAGGGCGTGGGCGCCTCCCAGCGAGGCTTTCCATCGGGTGTGTACGGATACGGGGTGTCGATACGCTCCGGATGGACGACGTGGTCGGACACGACGATGGCATCCCAGCCGCATTCGTCCGCGGTTCGCGCCAGCTCGACACAATCGGTGGGATCGCTGAAGGCGAGGGAGCAGACGAACTTCACCGCACGAACCGGGATCTAGCGTGCCACGGCGGCGGCGTCGACGAGCATCGATTCGCCGCTCACGTAGGCGGCACGATCGGAGCACAGCCAGACGGCTGCCTCGGCGATTTCGTCCGGCGTGCCGAGCCGTCCCGACGGAAGGCTCGACATGATCATCTTCTCCATTACGGGGCTGGCGTCCATGGCGGCGCGCAGCATGGGCGTGTCGGTGCTGCCGGGGCAGATGGCATTCACGCGCACACCGCATCGGGCGTTCTCGACGGCCGCCGTCTTCGTGAGGCCCAGCACGCCGTGCTTGGAAGCGCAGTAGGGCGAGAGCCCGGGAACCGCGATCAGACCCGCGCCCGAGGCGACGTTCACGATGGCCCCGCATTTCTGCTCCTGCATCACGGGAAGCTCGTACTTGAGACAGAGGAAGACGCTCTCGAGATTGATCGACATCGTCTTTCGCCAATCCTCGAGGGAAATCTGCTGGATCATGCCGCCGGCCCCGGTCGTGCCTGCGTTGTTCACGGCGCAGTCGAGGCGACCGAAGGCGTCGACCGTGCTGCGCACGGCGTTCTCGACGTCGGACTCGGAGGTGACATCCAAGTGAACGAAGCGGGCGCGGCCGCCCGCTGACTCGATTTCGCCCACGACTTTCTTGCCGGCGTCATCGATGATGTCGGCCACCGTCACGCTCGCGCCCTCGCGGGCAAAGGCGAGGGCTGTGGCCCGGCCGATACCCGAGGCGCTGCCGGTGATGAGCCCGCTCTTGCCTTCCAGCAGTCCAGCCATGATGCGATCTCCCGATCGAGGTGTACGACGAGGAGAAGAAGCTAGCAGGTTGGAGTCTGGGACCGGGTCGGTCTTAGCGCTGGAGCTCACCCACCAGATAGGCGCGCATGTCCTTTGGGTCGACGATCTCCGAAAGCGAACCCACGTCGCGGGCCCGCTCGACCGTGTGGATCGCATCGAACTCGGCCGCCACTTCGGCCTGCTGTTCGAGTATGACCTCGGCCAGCGTCTGCTCGAAACGTTCGCGGGAGGCCGGGGTGCCCTGGATCCGGGACACGCGCTCGAGTTCGGCGACCTTCGGGTCGGCCAGGGCGCGAGCGCGGACTTCTCGGGCGAAAACCACGGCTGCGGCCGGAACGCCGCCGATGACCGACGCATAGGAGCCTTCCAGGGCCGCGGCCTTGAGCTGGGGGTTGAGCTCCTGGGAGAACACGACGTACGCACCGCCGTGATAACGGGAGACGACCAGGAAGACGATCGGCCCGTCGAAGTTCACCACGGCGCGTGCGATCTCGGCTCCGTACTCGAGTTGGAGCTTGCGCATGCTCTCGGGTGAACCATCGAAACCCGATAGATTGGCCAGCACTACGACCGGACGGTTTCCGCTGGAAGCGTTGATGGCGCGCGCGACCTTCTTCGATGAGAGTGGGAAGAGGGTGCCCGCGTTCCAGGTCGACGGTCCGTCGAGGGAGCGATAGCCCTCTCGGGCCACGTTGGTGCTCTCGATTCCGATCAGGCAGATCGGGTAGCCACCGATGTGAGCGTCCCATACGATGGCCGTTTCGGCACCCACCATCGAGCGCCATCGCTCCAGGTGGCCGCCGTCCTGGTCGATCACCGCCTGCATCACAGCCCGCATCGGGAAGGGACGCTTGCGTCCGGGGTTCGTTTCGGCGTCGAAGATCTCGCCCACGGTCTTGAAGCCATCGCCGTTGCCATTTTCAGCGGGGCAGGCGATGTCGGCGATGGAGCGATCGGCGGGATCCTTCGTTGGGTGAACCCGCGGGCCAGACTCTCCCGGCACGACATAGGTGAAGCGGTAGTGGTCGTAGAGGATGCGGAAGGCGTCGCCCAGATCGTTGGCGAGGTACTGGGCCTCACCATTGGGCCCCATGATCCGTTCGAAGCCGCCGATGGCGGGCTCGTCCTCGGCCGACACACCGCCGGAGGCTTCGAGTGCGGCTCGGCCAGTGAGCACCATCGAGGCCCGCGGCGTCATGATGAGCGCGCCGCGGTTGTGCATCAGCATCGCCGCAAGGGCGTTCCAATAGCTCTGGGCGCCCACGTTCACGCCGGTCACGATCAGGTGGATGACTCCGCCATCCTGGGTGAAATGGACGATGCGACGCACGACGCGCGCCGTGGCATCGAGATTCTCGGTTCCACTGTCCATGGAGATGCGCGCGCCGCTTGAGACGGGCAGCCATTCCACGGGCAGGCCGCGTTCCTCGGCCAGGTCGAGAGCGGCCACGATCCGGTCGCATTCGGGTCCCGCCAGCGATCCCATCTCGTGGGTCGGATCCGAGAGCACCAGCACGCGCTTCATGCCTTCGGGCACCTTGTCGGTCGGCGTCGATACGATCCCGAAGACGACGGCACTCTGGTTGAGCCCAAAGGGTCGATTCTCGACGCTGACGGCCCTGGGTGTCGAACGATCGGCGTCCAGATCGAACTCTTCGAATGTTCCGGTGGGAAGCTCCCAACCCGCACCGACAGTGGCGGGCGCCGCGCCCTTACCGCTACCTGTGAGCATTCGGATGATCTCGTAGGGGTAGATCAGGCGTCGGCGTCGCGCTTCGACGATGCTCCTCTCGTAGTCAGAGGCCGGCTCCAGCGGTGCCGTGTGGGGCGAGCGCTGACGGATCTCCAGGTTCGAGCCGGTGATGTCCGAGATCACGAATTCGATCGGGATCGCAGCCTCCGTGGGCTCGTCCCGATCGAGGAGGTCCAGTCGCACCACGACCTTCTCGAGTCCCAGGTTGCGAGTCGCCGGAGCCAAGCGCCGCGAGAGGGTCCGAGCGATGTCGGGATCCAGGTAGATCGAGGGCGATACGAACAGGGCAATGCGGTTCCACTGGAGCCTTCGTTTGGGATCGCGGATCCGAAGGATGGAGCGCAGCGCGCGGGTCGCCTCGTAGAACGTGTGCTCAAAGGCCGGCAGGTGCAGGGCCGCTTCGCGTCCGTCGTCGGGCGAGCGGCTGCGCGCATCGCCCAGTACGAAGATGCGCTCATCCGCGCTCTGGGTCCTGCTACGGCCGTAGAAGCAATAGATGTTCTCGCCCGCCGGCATCCGTTCCAGGTCGAACTTCGCGAGCCGATCGAGGTCGATCCGGCGCGCTGTCTCCGGATGGATGCCGTGGTAGCCTTGGGCCTCGCGCAGGCCGTCGGTGGTGCTCTCGAAGGTGTAGTGCAGGCACTCGCCTTCTTCGGGTATGACGTTCACCGTGAGTCGGATTCCCGGCACGCCGCTCTCGCGAATCTTCGAGAGAGGAGCCAGCAGCTCGACCGTGTTCACGTCGCCGCGGACGGGGACATAGAGCTCGACGGTGTGCTTGCCGGTATCGTCGGTCGCGGTCTGAGCCGCGAGGGCGAGAAGCCGCTCGGCTTCCCTGGCGATGGCCAAGGGCTCGCAAGCCGTAGAAAGCACGATGCGGCCGTCCTCGAACTCATAGCGATCGAAGCCGCCCTCCATGGCGAGCGAAGAGATCTGGCGCACGGGCACGAGCGGCGAGTAGGTTCGCCGCAGCCAGGCAGCCATTGCGATCACGCGCCGTCGCGGGTCGCTGGCCGAGAGCCACCGACCGACCCGGTCGAAGATCTGGCGTGGCGCATCGGCCAGGTGCAGCAGCACTTCGTCCGGTGGGGCCGTGGGCTCGCTCTCGGCCTCGGCCAGCCAGATCTCGAGTTGCTTGCTGGTCCGTTCGGCCAGGCGTTCGATGCGGGGCCTTTCGAAGAGGGTGTAGGCCGCGTCGGCAGCCGCGTCGGCCACGGCGTCGGATACGAGACCCCGCATGCGGGTTACCCGGCTCAGCGCCCGTTCGAGTCGCCGGTCGTCGCCCAGATGGACGCCTCGGGCGGCCAGCTCCGTGACCCGATGCAGCACGGCCAGCACCAGCCGGTGGCGCAGCCCGGCCTGTAGCTGGGAGGCCAGCATGCGCAGTACCGCGCGCTCCAGCGCATCGGAATGTTCGAGGTTCGTGACGCCATAGTGTGCCAGCGCCTCCTTCACGAGGTCGAGGAATTCGTTCTCGATGCCGGCCCCTCCGGCGTGCATGCGGCGAACGTACATGCGAAGACGTGCGTTATTGCTCGGGCTGAGTTCGCCGCCCACCGACGCGCCGGGCGCGCGAATGAAGAGTTGATCGATGTCGGCGAAGGCCTCGAGCTCACTCCGAATCTCGGCGAGCTCCCCGAGGAAGGCCTCGGAGAGATCCTCGGGAAGCGGTGCATCCAGGAACGATGCGAGCTTCTCAGCGCGTTCTTCGTTGGCGTCGTAACCCAGGAGAACCCGGCGCACCTCGCCGCGAACGGTCTCGATGGCGGCACGGCGGCGGTCGGGATCGGTTCGGTCAGCGCCCACCAGATCCGGCTGACCGCCGGCAAAGAGGGGCGAGAGAGAGTCGGGCACTTCGATGAGTTCGAGGCGGCGGGCCGGGGCGGTGATATCGTGGTCGTCGGACACGGGATTGATGACGAGCAACACGTCGCCGGCGGCGACCTGCTGGCCTTTCCGCACGCGCACCTCGGTCACCGTACCCGAGACGGGTGAGTCGAAGCCGATCTCGGTCTTCATGGCTTCGAGGACGCCCAGGGTCTGGCCCGCCTGCACCCGGTCGCCGGGCTCGACGTGGATTGTGACCACGATGGCCGGCGTTCCAGCGCGCAGATGGCCGGCACTCTGGTTGCTGAAGTAATGGGGGCGGCCCTCGACTTCGACGCGAAGCCCCGATTCGGTGGCATCGTAGACGACGCGCAGGGTGCGATCGCCGATCCGCAGTCGCGCCGTGTGCTGACCTTCCTCGCGCAGTGCCGCCTCGACCACCCGATCGTCACAGTGGATCCGGTAGCGCCACGATCCCACGGCGAAGACCTCGAGCCGGTAGGACTGGCCGTGGTGGGTGAGATCGATCTGCTGGCCCCTTGACGGGGGCACCCGCTCGGCTGCGATGTTCGACGTGTCGGCGTAGAAGTTGATGCGCGCCGCCTGACGGGCGTTCTGGTAGGAGAGGATGCCGGCCGCCACCAGCGCTTCGACGGCGAATTCGCGCTCGGGGCCCTGCTCGGCCACGAAGCGGTCGAGCCACTCGGTGTCGATACCGCCAGTCCGGTAGTCGTCCGATGCGAGCACGTCCAGCAAGAATCCCTTGTTGGTGGCGCCGCCCTCGATCACGAGATCGAAGTCGAGGAGCGCGCAGGCGAGCTGGGCCCGGGCTTCCTCACGGTCCTTGCCGCTGGCGATCACCTTGGCGATCAGCGAGTCGAACGAGGCAGGTACGGTGCTGCCTGCCGTCACGCCGGTGTCGATGCGAACGCGCGGTCCCAGGGCCGGGTCGAAACGCGCGATGCGGCCGGGTGCCGGCAAGAACCCGGCGTCGGGATCTTCGGCGCAGACTCTTGCCTCGATGGCGACTCCCCGCTGCGCGAAGGTCAGCCCGTCGAGCGATTCGCCGCGCGCGATGCGGATCTGGATCTCCACGAGATCCACGCCGGTGACGGCTTCGGTGATGCCGTGCTCCACCTGGAGACGCGGATTCATCTCGAGGAACGCGAAGCCGTCACCGGAGACCAGGTACTCGACGGTTCCGACGCCGTGGTAGCCCACCGAGCGAGTGATCTCGACAGCCGATGACTCGATGCGTTCGATCAGCTCCTGGCTCAAGCCCGGCGGAGGTGTCTCCTCGAGCAGCTTCTGATGCCGACGCTGCACCGAGCAGTCGCGACAGCCCAGGGCGACGACGAAACCGTGCTCGTCGGCCACGATCTGGACCTCGATGTGGCGACCGCCAATCACCTTTTGTTCGATGAAGAGCCGGTCGTCACCGAAGGCTCCAGCGGCCTCCGATGCGGCGGAGCGGAAGGCCTCGGCCAGATCCGCCGGATGTTCGACGATGCGGATGCCGCGCCCGCCGCCGCCCGCCGAGGCCTTCACGACCAGCGGAAAGCCGAGCTTCTCGCCCTGGACAGCGGCTTCCTCTTCGTTTGCGACGACGCCGCCACTCCAAGGAGTGACCGGAACGCCCAGCGCCTCGGCGATCCTCTTGGAGGAGATCTTGTCGCCGAGTCGGCGCATGGCATCCGAGGTCGGTCCCAGGAAGAGGATGCCGGCCTGCTTGAGCTTCTCGACGAAGGCCGCGTCTTCGGCCACGAAACCCCATCCAGGCCAGACCGCATCGGCCCGCGCACGCTTGAGCGCTCCCAGCAGGCCCTCGTGATCCAGGTAGGCCTGGGCCTCGCGGCCTTCTTCGGAGGCGAGCAGGAAGGACTGGTCGGCGTGCCGCACGAAGGGCGCGTCCCGATCGACGTGGGTGTAGAGGGCGATCACGTCCAGGCGCGAGCCTTCAGCCGCTCGCAATGCCTTGACGGCCCGAATACAACGCATGGCGGCTTCGCCACGGTTCACAATGGTCAGGCGCCGGATGGTCCTCAAGGCGGTCACGCGGTGTCTCCGAGGTCGCACGCAAACGCGACGTAGCGGCCGTGGTGCGAAAGCGAGAGATCCAGGCTGCAGTTCCGACCCACAACTTCCAGGCGCGGGATGCGTCCGCTGCGCAGCACGCGGAGGGCTGACTCGGGCAGGCCCAGCCTTTGGGCCAGGTTGCGAACGATCAGTGTGCGAACGGCTCGAGAGGCGTTCGGGCGTTCACTCGCTTCGACGCCAGTCACGATCTCCGACTCGGACTCGGATAAGGTCGCGACGGCATGAACGAGATCTCCCACGACGGTGACTTCGACCCGAAGCCGCTCGCCTTCGTGCTCGACCGCGCCGCGCAGCGTGTCGTCGAGGCTCACCTCGAAACGCGAAGGTGAGAAGAGGGTCGAAGGGTCGGACTGCTTGCGGAGCTTGTAGGCCGCTTCCTTGGCCGCCCACAGGATCCAGCGCAAGCGGTCGGGCGAAGCTCTCCCTTGGAGAGCCGCT
>Ga0209988_10000024_pt1 | contig 69898 bp, 54 predicted proteins | sample N075metaG_FD_183115 | JGI IMG/M metagenome (GOLD analysis project Ga0209988, IMG submission 183115) | Deep subsurface microbial communities from Kermadec Trench to uncover new lineages of life (NeLLi) - N075 metaG (SPAdes) (version 2) | ecosystem: Environmental > Aquatic > Marine > Ocean trench... | reverse complement strand
ATTGCCGCGATAAGTGGGTCTCGGCCTGGTTGGCTACCGCGGAGGTCAGGTTTCGTACGTCGGTATTGATCGCAAAACCGAACAGCAGCATTTGCCCGATCGGGATGCCGACGATCATGGCGAACGTAATACGATCCCGACGGAGTTGTTGCAGCTCTTTGCGCACAATTGCAAAGAGACGTCGCATGGATATCATTCTTTTAACTCCTTTTTGCCACCTTTATAGGTCACCGCAACGAAGACATCTTCCAGCGAAGCCGGAACGATCGCTGATTCCGCGCCAATGTTATTCTTGCGTAATGCATTTTCAATGAACTCGAGGGGCTGGCCAACGGACTCAGGAATCAATATTCGCAAGCGCACACCGAGTTGGGTGACGCTGGCGATTTCGTCAAGATTCGCCAAACATGTTTGTGCAGCGAAAGTGTCTTTCGCCAGCACTTCGACAACAATCATGCCGGTGCTTGCCTGCAATTCAGCGGGTGATCCGTCGGCGACCTTGCGGCCTTTGTCGAGGATCGCCAGCCGGTGGCATCGTTCAGCCTCATCCATGTAATGGGTTGAGACCAAAATCGTTGTGCCTGAATTTGCGAGTTGAAACAACTTGGCCCAGAAGTCGCGGCGACTGCTCGGGTCGACAGCGCTGGTTGGTTCATCGAGCAGTAACAGTTCGGGGCGATGTAGCACCGCGCAGGCCAGCGCAAGCCGTTGCTTTTGGCCGCCACTCATTGTGCCGGTCAGCTGTTTTCGTTGTGCCCTCAGGTCGTAATGCTCAAGCAGTTCTTCAATTCGGTCTTTGCGGGTGGCCCGGTCAATCGTGTATACGTCGGCAATAAACCCCAGGTTTTCCTGTGTTGTGAGGTCCGTGTACAGCGAGAACTTCTGGGTCATGTAGCCAATCTTCGGCTTGAGTTTGCTGGTATCGCCCGGGATGTCGATTCCGAGGACATTTGCCGTACCCGTGGTCGGGGTCAGCAGACCGCAAAGCATGCGGATTGTCGTTGACTTGCCGGAGCCGTTCGGACCGAGAAAGCCGTAGATCTGGGATTTTGGGACGTCCAGGTCGAGACTGTCGACCGCAAACAGCGTGCCGAATTGCTTGCTCAGGTTTCTCGCCCTGATGGCGAAGTCCTGCGAGCCTGGCACACTACTGGCCTTCGCCGGCATTAAGGAACTCCGCTTCGACTGGAACACCGTCAGGAAGGCGTATGCGCACACCAATAATGTCGATCTTGGCGAAGTAGGTGAGGCGACCACGATCGTGTTCTGTAAGGGCGAAATAGGGCGTAAATGCAGCCTCGCTGGATATCCACCGTACCCGGCCCTCGATCACTTCTTCGAGGCCGTCTACATACAGTCGCGCTCGTGTGCCGATGTGGACCGATACACGGTTTGCTTCCGGAACATAGACACGTACAAACGGCTGCTGACCCGCCAATAAAATAACGGCAGGCTGGCCGATCACCGGCCTTTCCCCTGTTTCAAACAAGATGCTGTCAACGAGCCCGTCAACGGGAGCAACAAATTGATGGCGACTGAGCTCAATCTGTAACGATGACAATTGTGCTTCAGCCAGCGCCAGTGCGCTTTGCGCCTGTCGTAGCTCCTCAATTGTGGTTCCGGCAAGCAGTTCCCTGAGTTGCGCTTCATGCCTTTGAAGGGTCGCACGCGCTGTGTCCAGGTTCGCTTTCGCCCGGTCGACGGTTTCCGGGGATGCGAGCTGGCGCGCAAAAACCTTGACGGCCCGTTTATGCTCGACCTGACGGAACTCAAGATCAAGCTCGGCTCCGGAGACGCTGGCGCTTTGTGCCTGAATCTGTTCCTCCCTGGGTCCGCGGATCGCCTCGTCAAGACGGGCACGGCTCTGGTCGATCACGCTCTGGGCTTCTTTGAGGCTGGCGACAATTCGTGAATCGTCCTGACGCAATAACAACTGTCCTGCGATAACCGTTTCCCCTTCCTCAACCAGTCGCTCGGTGATTGGCTCGGCATAATCTGCGGTAAGTTCAATGCGATCCGACTCGAGTTGTCCAACCATGCGATTCCCCGGGTCCGAGGTATCACAGGCGTGCAACGTGAGGGCCAGTGGCAGAGCATAGAACAGCAATCTGGAGTATTGATTCATGGGGCAGCCACCTGTGGGTTGTCAATCTTGATCGCAGACAAGATCATGTCGATATGTCCCTCGAGCATTCGATCGGTTTCCAGGGATTGGGTCGGAAAAACAATTGACCAGATGACGGACAGCATGACCGGGGAGACGATTAAATGAGGAAAGTCGGAAATCGCGGTACGCTTGAACTCACCATTACGCACACCTTTGTCGATAACCTGGCCAAGCGTCGCCAGACCCTCCGAAACCACGTTTTCCCAGTAGTAAGCGACCAGATCCGGATGTTTGTGTCCTTCAGCAACCATTAGTCGTATCAGGATTTTCACCGGGGACTGCGGAACCTTTTTTGCGAAATCAAGGAATGGTCCGCGAAGGAATTCCTCGGCCGACAGGTCGCTGGATGCGACCCTGGACTTCAATGCATCGATTTTTGGCGTTATGAAGCTCTTGATGACCGCCTTGAACAGCTCCTCTTTGGTTTTGAAATAGAGGTAGAGAAGGCCCTTGCTGACTCCCGCACGCTTGGCAACATCGTCGACCCGGGTTGCGTCGTAGCCCTTTTCCGCAAACACATGAAATGCGGCCGCGGTTATTTCGGCCGGGCGATCTTCTTTGCGGCGCTTGAAGCGTGGCGCAGGCATTGACATTGCCCTTAATGACTAATGAGTCAGTAAGTATAGTTAATGACCCGTCAGTCAGCAAGGATTATCTTGTCATTGCCGCCACAGTCGGATTTTGGCGGCATTTGCCTCAAAATCGGAGCGAAAAGGATTGATATCGATCCCGCCGCGCCTCGTGTAATACGCGCTGAGTGAGAGTTTCTGCGATTTGCAGCGTTCTTTGATGTCAATGAACATGCGCTCAACGCATGCTTCGTGGAAGTCATTGTGCTGGCGAAATGAGACGATGTATTCCAGGAGTGAGGAATGACTGATCCGGGGGCCGCGATAGCGGATTAGCACGCTACCCAGGTCAGGCTGGTTGGTTACGGGACAATTGCTGCGCAAGAGGTGGGAATGCAGCTCCTCTTCCACCACTTCTTCTGCGTTGGCACGCAGCAAAGAGGCATCGACATCCGGGGCGGAAAAATCCCCGCTTGCGGAGTCGATGCAGGTGCCGGGCAGCGTGCCAATGACGTCGTTTACGGACTCGCCAGAGGGCGTCAGTTTCACACTGACCTCGCTCTTCGCGATCTCACCAAGGTCGCGCGCAATTACCGAACTTAGCTCGTCGACTGAAGCGTAGCGGCACATCGAGAACGAATTGAGATAAATTTTTAAAGATTTCGATTCAAAAATTTGTTTCGACGTGGCGGGGACTTGCAGAACCGCAGTGGCGACAACCGGCCTTCCCGATTCCTCCAGCCAAGTGAGCTCGTAGGCATTCCAGATGTCCGCACCGCCAAAGGGCAGGGTGCCGCTCAGACCCATCGCGTTGCGCGCGTCCGATCTGCGAATTGGACAAAGCACGTCCGGTGCGTACCTGTCCGGGTATTCGCTGTCCTTGCCAAGGGGATTCTTACTCAATTCAGGTGTCCTGACGATAATCGGGTAGTGGTAGTATAGCGACCCTTTTTTGACTCGGACCATCCTCCTTGCTGACGCTTATCAGGAATGCCCATGTATTCGCACCCGAAAATCTTGGTGTGCGTCATTTGTTGATCGGTGGCGGTCGGATTCTCGCGCTGAGCAGTGATGATCTGCAGGCCTCCGGTGCTGACGTAATTGACCTGGAAGGGCGGCGACTCGTGCCAGGATTCATCGATGGCCATGCGCATGTCACAGGCGGTGGTGGCGAAGCGGGATTCTCAAGCAGGGTGCCGCCGATACCGTTGAGTAAATTTTCCAGTGTTGGCGTGACCAGCGTGGTCGGCGTGCTTGGAGCCGACGATACGACCCGGGATACGAAGTCTCTCCTGGCGCAGACGCGATCACTTCGCGAGGAAGGTCTCGGAGCCTGGTGTCATACCGGCGGCTATCATTTTCCGCCGGTGACCCTGACGGGTAGTGTCCGCGACGACATCGTGCACCTGGATCCCGTCATAGGTGTTGGCGAGATCGCAATCAGCGACCACCGTTCAAGCCAGCCCACGCTCGACGAATTGCTGCGAGTGGCTTCCGATGCGCATGTTGCAGGCCTGATAACCGGCAAAGCGGGAATCCTGCACCTGCATCTCGGTGATGGAGAAAGGGGTCTCGACCTGGTTAATGCAGCATTGCACAAGACCGAGTTGCCGGCGCGCGTCTTCAATCCGACGCATATTAATCGCCGCAAAGCATTGTTCGACGAAGCGCTGGATCTTGCTCGGGCCGGAAGTACGGTAGACATAACGGCGTTTCCAGTGGCGGAGGACGAAGATGCGTGGGCTGCGGACGTCGCCGTGATTCGTTATCTGGATTCGGGCGCCCCGGCCGGACGAATTACCGTCAGTTCAGACGGCGGTGGATGCCTGCCGGTTTTCAATGAGCGCGGCGAGATCACCTCAATGGGAATCGGAAGTCCGAGCAGTCTGCTCGAAACGCTTGGCGGGTTGCTGCAGAAAGGGTTGACGCTTGATACTGCCTTGCCCATCCTTACCAGCAATGTGGCTGAGTTGTTGCGTTTGCGTGACCGTGGCCGGATCGCTTGCGGGAATTGCGCCGATCTGTTGGTGCTTGATGACGACAACGGTATCAGTGATGTCATGATTGCCGGCGTTTGGCATGTACGCGATAGCGAGCAGCGGGTAGCAGGTCAATTCGAATAACAATCAGATCCAAAGAGAATCAAGCGAGTCCCTCGAACAACATCGTGAACACTGAACGCGGCTATATTATGATTTTTATTAGTATCAATGAAAAAGGACTAGTGTGAGTCCGTCGAACAACATCGTGAACGCCGAACGTGGCTACATTATTCTTCTAATGAAAATCAAAGATAAGAGATTGGTGTGAGTCCCTCAAACAATGTCGTAAACACTGAACGTGGCTACATCATGATTTTTCTTAATATCAATGACAAAGGACTGGTGTGAGTCCGTCAAATAACGTCGTGAACGCCGAACGTGGCTACATTATTCCGATTGGCGGTGCCGAAGAAAAGTTGCATGATCCGGAAATTCTCGACCGATTTGTCGAGGTGTGTGGCGGGCGTAAAGCACGTATATCAATCATTCCAACGGCCTCCGAACTCGAAGACACAGGTCGAAATTACGAGAAACTTTTTCGCAAGCTCGGCGTCCAGCATGCGCGTGTATTGCAGATGATCACCCGCGAAGATTGTCATTCAACAGAATTTCTCGACTACATTGAAAATTCAGACGGTGTCTTCATGACCGGTGGCAATCAGCTGCGATTGTCAACCACCCTGGGAGGCACGCCCGTCGCGCAGACCATTCGTCGCCGCAACGCGGCTGGCATGCATGTGGCAGGCACCTCTGCGGGCGCCGCTTTCATGCCTGAACATATGATCGCTGGTGGTGATGAGGGCAGTACACCTCGACCGGAAATGGTCACACTGGCGCCTGGTCTTGGCTTGACCAACAATTTCATCATCGATCAGCATTTTCGACAGCGTGATCGAATAGGCAGGCTGCTGACAGCACTGGCCTATAACCCATTTGCCATCGGCATCGGTCTGGACGAGGACACAGCTGCATTTATTCGCCCAGGCGACGATCTGGAGGTCGTCGGTAGCGGTGGGATCACGATTATCGACCCAACAGACCTGTCGTATTCCTCGATGGATAAGGCGCGGCGCGGTGAGCCAGTTAGCTTGATCGGTGTGAAACTGCATATACTTGTCTCAGGCGGACGATTTGAAATCGTGTCCAGAGAGGCATTCCCAGAATAATCAATCCGAGCCATTATCACGGAGCCGGAAAAATGAAAATCATAAGCACCAACGTTTACGTTGGCCCCAATATTTACGCTCATTTCCCGGTTATTCGGCACGTGCTGGACTTGGGCGAACTTGAAGACTGGCCTACCGGTCGGCTTGGCAAGGCGTTTATCGATCCGATGCTCGAATATCTTCCGGGTCTCAAAGAGCATGGCTGTTCGTACCGCGAGCCGGGAGGTTTCGTACGTCGGCTGACCGATGACGAGGGCACGTGGCTGGGTCACGTCATGGAGCATGTTGCAATCGAGCTGCAAAATATTGCGGGTTCAGCCGTGACATTCGGACGCACGCGATCGATCGACGGGCAGCCCGGACACTACAACATGGTGTTCCAGTATCTGGACACCGAAGTGGGCCGAGAGGCGAGTCGGCTCGCCTTGTCTTTTCTTCACAGCCTGTTACCCGATGAGATCAAGCCAGCAGATGCGCCCGGTGAAGACTGGGATTTCGCCAAAGAGCGAGATGACTTCATTCGTTACGCCCAGCGCCGCGCTTTCGGTCCGAGTACGGCATCGTTGGTGCGCGCGGCCGAAGAACGGGATATTCCCTGGATTCGGCTGAATCGGCAGAGCCTGGTGCAGTTTGGGCACGGCCGTTATCAGCAGCGCATACAGGCGACCACGACAGGGCTCACCAGCAACATCGCGGTTGAGCTGGCATCTGACAAGGAAGAGACCAACAGCATTTTGCGTGATCTTGGTTTGCCGGTACCCGCGCAGCGACTGGTAAGAACATCAAGAGATGCGAAGCGTGCTGCAGAGAGAATCGGTTTCCCGGTTGTGCTTAAACCGCTCGCCGGCAATCACGGTCGAGGTGTATCGATTAATCTTCGGACGTTGGAAGACGTTGAGGTTGCCTTTGAGAAAGCGCGCGAACACGGCCGAAATATTATCGTCGAGGCTCATATCGAAGGATTCGATCACCGCCTCCTGGTCGTAAATGGCAAGCTCGTTGCCGCTGCCAAACGTGTGCCCGGGCATGTCGTTGGCGATGGCAAGCACACCCTCGAAGAACTGGTGGATATCGTCAACCAGGACCCTCGTCGCGGCGTGGGGCATGAAAAAGTGCTGACACGACTTGAATTCGACCACCAGGCGGATCGGCTCCTGGAGAAGCTGGGCTATGATCGCAGCACCGTGCCAGAGGAAGGTGAAGTTGTGTTCCTGCGATCGACCGCAAACCTCTCAACCGGAGGTACCGCGATTGATGTGACCGATGTGATTCATCCGGACAATCGTGAAATGGCGGAACGGACGATCAAAGCAATCGGCCTCGACATCGGTGGCGTGGATTTCCTGTGCAATGACATCGCCCAGTCATACCGTGAAGCCGGTGGAGGAATCTGCGAAGTGAACGCCGGACCCGGATTTCGCATGCACGTCTCTCCCAGCGAGGGAACGCCACGCGATGTCGCTGGTCCGGTAATCGACATGTTGTTTCCTGCCGATGCGCCACGGCGGATTCCAATTGCTGCCATCACCGGAACCAACGGTAAAACGACAACGTGCCGGATGCTTGCGCACATTCTGAAAATGGCCGGCCATACGGTTGGGCTGACATCGACTGACGGCGTATACATCGATGGCCAGCTCACTGTCGCCGGTGACATGACCGGGCCTGTGTCGGCGCGCATGATTCTGCGAGACCCGTCTGTCGACGCAGCAGTTATGGAATCGGCACGCGGCGGCATGTTGCGCGGTGGCCTCGGGTTCCAGCAGTGCGACGTTGCTGCCTGCATCAACGTATCGGCAGATCATCTCGGATTGAAGGGGATTGATACGCTGGAACAGCTTGCGGAGGTCAAGCGCGTACCCATCGAAATTGCACAAAATGCTGCGGTGCTCAATGCGGACGACGCACTTTGCCTGCAGATGGCCGATTACACTGAGGCCAAGACCTTATCGTATGTGACCATGAATCCTGGCCATCCGTTGGTGAAGCAGCATATTCGTGCCGGTGGCCAGGCGTTTGTGCTTGAGGAAGGCATGAACGGGCACATGATCACGATCTATGACAATGAGGTACACACACCGCTTTTGTGGAGTCATCTCATTCCGGCGACGATCGAAGGGCGGGCCATGCACAATGTGCAAAACGCGATGTTTGCAGCGGCACTTGCCTACAACATGGGCATCAGCCTTGAGCACATCCGGCATGGGTTGAGGACGTTCGATTCCACGTTCTTCCAGGCCCCCGGACGAATGAATATTTACGATGAGCATCCTTTCAAGGTGATTTTGGACTACGCCCACAATCCCGCTGCAGTGACGGCAATGTGTAACCTGGTTGATAGCCTCGGCGCAGAAGGGCGCAAGATAGTGGTGCTCGCAGCGCCCGGCGATCGGCGTGACGAGGACATCCGGAAAATTGCGGAGATCGCTGCCGGTCATTTCGATCATTTCGTTTGCCGCCGCGATGATAATCGTCGCGGTCGGGGTGACGATGAGGTTGCGGTGATGCTGAAGAACAAGTTGCTGGAGGTCGGAATCGACGCCGACCGCATCACCCTGATACCTGACGAACAGGAAGCGGTTCATCAGGTACTCCAAATGGCAGAACTCGGCGATCTCCTGCTCGTTCTTGGCGATAACATCAAACGTTGCTGGAAGCAGATTATTTATTTCAACTCCGAGGCGCGCGTTGACCAGGGGGTAAAGAAAATGACATCAACGATTACTTTGCCCGAGACGGAAGGATTTGAATTCGATGATGATATTGAAATTATCAGCGATGAACGTGGGGTGCGAATAGCCAGGGAAGCTGGCGACTAGGCCGGACTGAATAGTCGTGGAATTTCTCGAAGCGCGTCGACTGACGGGTCCGAGTCTCCTGTGGAGCAGGCCCGGTTCAATTCTGGATGTGCGTTGTTCAGCCGATGAGGCTGGCCCGGTCATCGAGAAATGGAGCACTGCGGTGAGACGGATGCTCGATGCCGTTGGCTGGAGCGATGAAGCGCTGTGCCACTGGCGTTTATCCGGCGGAGTGAGCCTGGCATTTTCAGGCCCTATCGACGCGCTTTACGCCGCATCCGCAATCAACGAATGGGCGTGGGCTTGCATCGAAAGCGGGGAGAGCATCGAAGACCTCGCGGATTTTGACGAAAAAGCAGTCGAGTTCCAAACTCTGATCGAAGCAGAACGAAATCCGGCGCTGCTGACGCTTGCAGCCGCCGCGTTTGATCACGGTGTATCCTTTCTCTGGGACGACGACGATGTTTCCGTTGGTCTTGGCACCGGTTCTGAAACCTGGCCCTTTCGGGGCTTGCCGGATCCAGCCAGCCTTGAGTGGTCAAAATTTCACGATATCCCAGTTGGAGTGGTCACCGGCACGAATGGCAAGACGACGACAGTGCGGCTTGCCACACACATTGTTCGAGGGACCGGAAAGAACGTCGGTGTGAGTTGTACCGACTGGATCGCAGTCAATGACGACATTATCGAGCGAGGCGACTGGTCGGGACCTGGCGGTGCGAGGAATGTTTTGCGGCAAGCAGCCGTTGACGTTGCGATCCTGGAAACAGCACGCGGCGGCCTGCTGCGGCGCGGTTTGGGTGTGAACAAAGCCGATGTCGCCCTCATAACGAATATCGCTGCAGACCATCTTGGTGATTTTGGTTCGCAGAATCTTCAGGAATTGCTCGACATCAAATGGGTTGTCAGTCGTTCTGTCGAAGGAAGCGGCGTATTGGTGCTCAATGCGGATGACGAGCTCTTGGTCGCCAAAGCGAAAAAGTATTCCGGTAATCTTGTCTGGTTCAGTCTCGATGCGCAAAACGAGGTGGTCAAACAGCATGCGTCCGATGGTGGTTTGGCGTTCGTGCTTGATGAGAACAAGCTAACCCGACTGGCGGGAAAAGAACGAGAGGTCATCTGCGCGAGCGATGAAATTCAGATCACGCTTGCCGGTGCCGCGCGGCATAACATTGCAAATTCGCTAGCAGCAGCAGCACTGACCTACTGTCTGGGCGTATCGGTCGAAGATATTCGCACTGGACTGAAAAGTATTTCGCAGGATGACAATCCTGGACGCTGCAATGTCTACGAAATATCCGGCGTCAACGTTCTGCTCGATTTTGCACACAACCCCCAGGCAATGCAGGCCTTATTCGATATGGCAAGTGGCTTGCCGGCGAAAAGAAGATTGCTGGCATTCGGTCAGGCCGGTGATAGACCTGACGACCTGATACGCGAGCTGGCACAAGGTGCGTGGTCGATCGGTCTGGACGCCGTCATCGTATCCGAGTTGGAGGCCTATCATCGGGGGCGCAGCCATGGTGATGTTTATCAGGTCATTCACGACGAGTTGATTCGTTGTGGCGCGCATAAAGATCAATTGCGTCACTTTGATGAGGAACTGGATTCGCTGGATGCCGCCCTGGACTGGGCTGAGCCGGGCGATCTCATCATCATGCTTGCCCTGGCAGACGGCCAGAAGATCCAGGAAAAGCTAAAGGTGTTATCAGACACCTGAAAAAAATCGGGCGCCAAAACGACGCCCGACGGTTGTGTTCCGCGTATCCGTCAGTCAGCTTCAGAGGCGCGATGCCGACAAAGTCACGTCCGCCTGGGACCCATCGGATCAGAGGCGCGAAGCTGACAAAGTCACGTCGGCCTGGGACCAGACAGCATCAAAACGTCCCTGAACCTCGCTCGAATCTTTACCCTGTGCGTCAAGCGCCTGGATAAGGCCAAACATCGCCCAGCCATTGCGGCGATATACCGTGAGGTCCTTTCGATAAACTTCTTCTGCATCAGCAGCGTTGCCTGCCGCCAACAATGCCTGGCCGAGTGAATGTCGTGTCGGGTAGTACCAGAATGGTGGCTCGGTATATGGCAGTTCATCCTGAACGGCAACAGCGTTTTCAAAATGTGAAATCGCTGCGACCAAATCATCGTCAGCCATCGCAATTTCGCCGAGCGCCAGTGAATCTGCGATCTCCAACAGCATGGATGCCGGGTAATTGATCGTGTCCATAAAGTGCACATCGGTTGATTCCCGCAGCGGTCCAATCATCGCATGCTCAGCGCGTGCAGCATCTGTATCGCCGGTCCGCGCATAGGCGACTGCCCGGCCGTAATGCCAGATTCCGTTCGAATATTCGAGAGTCTCCGGAGGCTGAGGTTCAGTGAGCACTTCATCCCAGTGCCCGAACTGAACCAGTGCCTGCATCGGGATCGTCTTGAAAAACTCAACTCCCGGATACGCTTCGATCATTTCGAGCTTCACATTTTCTGCAACCTTGCGGCCCGCCTCGATGGCGACAGCGCTGCGTCCTTCCATGCTCGATGCAGCCCAGAGGAAATGAATGTTGTGCGGGTAATATGCTGCAGGGTAAAAGCCCTGTGCGTTGCATGCGGCAATGTATTCTTCATCAACCGCCGCCGCTCGTGCATTAGCGGAGGACGCATCTGCGTAACGGCCAACGCGCCAGTAAATGTGCGAGGGCATGTGCACAAGATGGCCGGCACCCGGCACCAGGTCGCGCAATATGTCTGCGGGCGCCTCGGCCTTTTCAGGCTGTGACGATGCTTCCATTGCATGAATGTACAGGTGGATCGCAAGTGGATGTGATGGATTTCTGTCGAGAACCGTTTCCAGCGCCTGGAGGACTTCCTCGGTCAACGGTTTGGGGCTTTCCGGATCCAGCCAGTAGTCCCACGGCATCGTATTCATCAACGATTCTGCGAAGATTGCTGCGGCATCATCGTCCTCCGGGTATTTTTGGTGCAGATCGCGCATGGCATTGCCCCATGCCTCATCCAGAGGCTCGCGCGGTGTCGATGGATCACCGTTGTAGCGCGACGCCAGTGCGTCTATGTAATCTCGCTCTGGCTGTGACACTTTGTCCTTGAGTGCAAGTGCTTTTTGAATCGCAGCAAATGCTGCAACGCGATCGTCATCCGGCATGACGACTTTGCCGTTGCTGGTTACGTTGATGTTGGGGCCAAGGGCAAGAGCTTCGCCCCAGTAGCACATGGCGCAGTCCGGATCGAGCGTCTGGCCGGCACGAAACGATCGAATTGATTCGGCATGATTAAAGGCGAAATCGATTACCAGGCCCTGGTTGAAATATCGCTGCGCATCGGGATCACTGGTCGTGATCTGATGCTCGTGGTCGCCCATGCCTTCAAATAACGGTGCGCCGGCGCGAGTTGCCAGATCATTCACGCTTTCGCTCATTTCGGGCTCAGGCGATGCATCCGTGGCCGGGGCTTGCTGCTTTGAGCAAGCGCTTGCGGCCAGCATGACAGCCATTGCTGCCAGTAAAGGTATTCGAGTCATTTTCACTACTCCCCCAATCGGCTGAGTGCCTTAAACTTACTTGTTATTTTTGAATTGAAAATTATAGGCGATTGATCGCCCAATATCTTGCTTTGTCGTTGAATCATTCCAGGTGCCACCTCTATTCGAGGCCCAAAACGATGTTCCAATGGTTTTCGCTGAGCGCAAAAACTGACAATCTGTTGCCTCGTTTGTTGAGCAGAAATTCGTCCAACCCGGGATGTGCCTTAAGCTCGCTGAGCGTTATGGGGCGCTTTAGCTTGCGTGTAAATTTTACGTCGACCAGGAGCCAGCGAGGATTATCCGGGTCGCTCTTGGGATCGTAGTGTTTAGAATCCGGATCGAACTGCGTTGGGTCCGGGTAGGCTTTGCTGGCGATCTTCATGGTGCCGACGACGGCAGGCACTTTGCAACTTGAGTGATAAAAGAAGGCCTTGTCACCGACCTTCATGTCATCGCGAAACATATTTCTTACCTGGTAGTTTCGAATTCCGTCCCAGGGTTCGACCTTGTCTTTCTCCAGGTCATCAATGCTGTAGTCATCGGGTTCCGATTTCATCAACCAGTGTGCCACTTCTGCTCCTTATTACTCGAATTTCGCCAGGAAATTTCCCAGTGGCGGAGAGTCTAGCATGAGCTCGTAATGCCACCTGAGGAGCATGCTGGCAGCAGCCAAAATCGGCAGTGAGAGCCGATTATTAGCGCAATATTATGCACGGACGGGTACCGAAAGTGCGTCGCGGTGTTATCTACAGAGCGGCCGGAGATCAAAACTTGACATGCGATCTGCGGCCCCTAAGATCGCCAAAATACCAGCGAAAAAGGGGACCTGTCTTGGCCAATATGCTCGCAAATATATTCGGTTCGTCGCCCGTTCAACCGCTCGAGAAACACGTTGACATTGCTTACCAATGCACGAAGCGACTCTATCCATTTTTTACTGCGGTTTTGAAGGAAGACTGGAAAAAAGCAGCCAAACTTCGTCATGAGATTGACTCCCTTGAGCATCAGGCAGATGACGTGAAAAAGGAAATTCGAAAGCATTTGCCGAAGAGTCTTTTCATGCCTGTACCGCGGGAAGATCTTCTGCAGTTGCTGCTGGTTCAGGACAAGATGGCGAACAGGACCAAAGACGTTTCCGGATTGGTGCTTGGCCGGCACATGCAGATTCCAGCTTCCATCGCCGATCAGTTCCTGGTGTTTGTGCAGCGTAATATCGATGCTGCAAAGCAGGCACGAAAAAGTGTGCGGGAGCTGGGCGAATTATTTACAACCGGGTTTCGTGGTGCTGAAGCGATTCTGGTCGAGGCAATGGTAGATGAACTCGACCAGATTGAGACCGAAACCGATGGGCTGCAGGCGGAATTGCGATCTGCCTTGTTCAAAGTTGAACGTGAACTGGAACCGGTGAACGTCATGTTCTTGTACCGGGTAATCGAGTTAACCGGCGAAATCGCCGATATGGCGGAGCGCGTCGGGCGCCGCCTTGAGCTGTTGCTCTCTCACTAATAAAAAATACAGATCGGATCGGGAGCGACTTCATGGAAGCGCAGTTCTTGTATATCAGCCTTGCCGCTCTTTTCGGCATTTTTATGGCATGGGGCATTGGTGCAAACGATGTTGCCAATGCGATGGCGACGTCAGTGGGCTCCAAGGCTCTGACGATCAAACAGGCCATCCTGGTTGCGGCCGTATTCGAGTTTGCAGGCGCGGTTTTGGCCGGTGGGGAAGTTACCTCGACCATTCGCAAAGGTATCATTGATTCGGACTTGCTGGCGAGCACACCCGAGTTACTCATTTACGGCATGCTGGCGTCTTTGCTAGCCGCTGGCACCTGGCTGTTGGTGGCATCCCGCAATGGCTGGCCCGTCTCGACGACACACTCAATCGTTGGCGCGATCGTCGGTTTTGCGGCTGTAGGCATCGGTCTTGATGCAGTCATGTGGGCCAAGGTTGGCACGATCGTAATGAGTTGGGTGGTGTCACCGCTCGTCGCCGGTTTAATCGCCTATTTGATCTACGGCAGTGTGCAGAGACTGATCTTGCGTCACGATAATCCGCTGGAAAGGGCCAAACGATACGTGCCTGTTTATATTTTCTTCGCGGCGTTCACGATCACGCTGGTAACAATATTGAAAGGCCTCTCACGTGTGGGTCTGGAATTATCGATCGCGAATGCCTACCTGACAGCAACAGGAATTGCTGTCTCTATAGCAATTATTGGCGCGATCGCAATCCAGCGCATACAACCCAACGTGAAGAAGGAAAAGAAGCAACATTTCTATACTGTGGAGCGCGTTTTTGCGGTCTTGATGGTAATCACGGCATGCTCGATGGCGTTTGCGCACGGCTCGAATGATGTGGCAAACGCAATCGGACCGCTGGCAGCCGTAATCAGCGTTGCGAAATCCGGCGTTGTGGGAGAAGAGTCGGCCGTCGCGCTCTGGGTGCTCGCGATTGGTGGAGTCGGCATTGTTGTCGGCCTGGCTACCTACGGTCGCCATGTGATCGCAACCGTTGGGCACAAGATCACTCATCTGACGCCAAGCCGGGGTTTTGCGGCGGAACTCGCTGCAGCAACGACAATCGTTATCGCGTCCGGCACCGGCATACCGATTTCAACGACGCACACCCTGGTAGGCGCGGTGCTCGGTGTTGGCATGGCCAGGGGAATTGAAGCAATTGATCTGCGTGTGGTTGGGAGGATCTTCGTTTCCTGGGTAGTGACTATTCCGGCCGGTGCCTTCCTGGCAATCGTCTTCTTCTTCATATTCAAGAATATCCTGCCCTAGGGGCCTGTCGGACTTAGGCCGAACCTACTGCGGTGATGGGAAACAAGTCCATTTTTTCGATCCTTTTCGTCAAATGGAACCACCATTCTCCTCAAACGATCAAAAAAATGGCCTGCGTTTCCCATCGCCTCGCTACGATCCCCTAAGTCCGACAGACTCCCAGGCAATTGTTATCGCGGAGTCGCGGCTGCACAATGTCGAATGACTTCGTCTCGTCAGGATAATAATGTGAAAAAATGCCTCTGGGTGTTGCTGTGTGCGGTCATCGTGTCACAGCCCGTTGCCGTTCTTGCCCAATCCAGTGACTCGGCAGTTATTCGTTACAACTCGCGACATCATCCGGTTGTTGATTCGGACGGCATGGTTGCCTCACAAAATGCCGTTGCGAGTGCGGTGGGTGCTCAAATTCTCGCGGACGGTGGTAACGCCGTTGATGCTGCAGTTGGCGTTGGTTTTGCGCTGGCCGTGGTATTGCCCCGGGCTGGAAACATCGGCGGTGGCGGTTTTATGCTTGCTTATCTGGCGGACACCGATGAAGTGGTGGCGATTGATTATCGGGAGATGGCGCCACCGCGCGCGACACGCGACATGTTCCTCGATGCCGAAGGCGATGTGGATCCGACGCGATCCAAGTTCAGTCATTTGTCCTCGGGCGTGCCTGGAACGGTCGCTGGTCTGTATGAGGCCCACCGAAAATTCGGCACATTGCCGTGGAAAAGCTTGCTGCAACCTGCGATAGCTCTCGCGAGGGATGGCATCGTTGTACATCCCGATCTCGCGAGCAATCTCAATGCGCTGCGCGATCGCCTTTTCGCTAGCCCGGCGTCGGTTCGATATTTTTACAAAGAAGGCGGTGTTCCATACGTGGCGGGAGAACGTTTCGTTCAGGCGGATCTTGCCGATACTCTGGAATCGATCGCTGAACATGGGCGAGACGCGTTCTACAAGGGTGAGATCGCCCAGAAAATAATTGCCGAAATGGAGGCGCACGGCGGCTTGATCGATGCGCAGGCCCTTGCTGCCTACGAACCGGTGACTCGTGAGGCGCTGCGTGGAAAATACCGGGGTTACGATATTGTTGCGATGCCCCCATCGAGTTCCGGCGGCATTCACATAATTCAGATGTTGAACGTGCTCGAACATTTCCCCGTTGCCGAAATGGGTCCCGGCGGTGCCGACAATGTCCATTTGCTGGCCGAAGTTTTCAAACTTGCCTACGCTGATCGAAGTGAGCACCTGGGCGACATGGGTTTTTATGATGTACCAATCGAGTGGTTAACCAGCAAGAGCTATGCCAGGGAACTGGCGGACGGGATCGACTTGCAACATGCGCGACCGTCCGCTGACATTGCGCCGGGTGTCGCTCCGATCCAGGAGAGTGAAGACACAACGCATTATTCGATCATGGATTCTGCCGGCAATGCGGTTGCCGTGACCTATACACTCAATTTTTCCTATGGCTCGGGTATTAGCGTCGACGGAGCAGGATTTCTTTTGAACAACGAAATGGATGATTTTGTGTCCAAACCCGGCGTACCGAACGCTTTTGGAATGCTGGGTGGTGTTGCAAACTCTATTGAAGCGGGCAAGCGACCGTTAAGTTCCATGACGCCAACGATGGTATTCAGGGATGGCAAGCCGTGGCTTGTAACCGGAAGCCCGGGGGGCAGCAGGATTATAACTTCAGTTTTGCAAATGATCGTCAATGTGATTGATCATGGGATGAATATTGCAGACGCTACAAGCGTGCCTCGAATTCATCATCAGTGGTTTCCTGACAGGCTACAGCTCGAATCCGGCTTCAGTCCTGACACGACCTCTGAGCTGGAGCGCAGGGGCCATACACTCGATGCTGCCCAGGCGATGGGTAGCCTGCAGACGGTAATGCGCCAGGACGATGAGTTTCGTGGAGCGTCGGATCCCAGGCGCCCGCAGGCTGGGAGCATCGGACCGGCGACCGTGATCGCACACCAATAGCAGGGCGGGAACGAGCCGTCGGGTTTTCGGGTTTGTCCTATTGATTCAAACGGCGCGTAAATACCAGTCGAAATCGATATTGCTGATCTTGTTGTGGAATTGCTCTGCTTCAAAGCGTCGATTGATCGCGTAAATTCGACAGAAATCCTCTCCGAGATACTGCGGCAGGATTTTGCTGCGTGAAAACTTGTCGATAGCCAATTCCCAGCGAGTCGGGATTTTTCGTTTGAGCTTGATGACTTCTCCCTCTTCAACCATGCGTCCCGGATCACACCGGTTCTTCAGTCCATAGTGAACACCGGCGAGAATTGCTGCGGTGACAAGATAAGGGTTCGCGTCCGCGCCTGAAACGCGGTGCTCGAAACGCAGATTTTTCTGATCAGATATGGGTATGCGTAATGCGACGTTGCGGTGGTTGGCGCCCCAATTCGGCTCCACAGGCGCGAAAGATTCTGGTCGCAGGCGCCGGTACGAATTTGCGTTGGGTGCGAATATCATTGTGCTTTCTGCCATAAGCTTCGCCAGTCCTCCCACCGCATGACGCAGCTTCGCGGAGTAGGGTGGCGTCGCGAATTTTTCCTTGTCTTGCGAAAAAAAGTTTTTGCCATTGCGATCAACAAGGCTCATGTGAACGTGCATCCCGGAACCGGATTCCTCCTCGAAGGGCTTGGCCATGAAACATGCGACGAATCCATGTTCGCGCGCAATGGCTTTGATCGTTCTCTTCAGTAGCACTGCATGATCGCAGGCAAGCACAGGGTCATCGACATGGTGCAAGTTGATTTCGAACTGCGCCGGTGCAAACTCGGAAATCGTTGTGCCGGCCGGAATGTTTTGTAGTTCGCACGCATCGTTCAAGTCGTTGAGAAAGTTCTCGATATCCCACAGGTCGTCCGGATGATAAACCTGCGGTCCGGGTTGCGGTCGTCCGATCCCCGGCACTCTGGATGCCCTGGGCGTTGGGCGGTCCGTTTTCGCATCGAGCAAATAAAATTCAAGCTCGACAGCCATGACGATTTTCGAAGCAATCTTCAAGAGCGGTGCCGCAGCTCGCTCAAGAACGTGTCGCGGATCGGCGAAAAAGGGTTCGCCGTCACGCGTAGACAAACTGAACAAGGCCTGCGCGCTTGGCTTTTTCGCCCACGGTATTGGCGCAAGACTACCCGCTACGATTTTCCCGGCTGCGTCCGGATCGCCGTCCTCAGCGGACCAGCTTATGCCGGGTACCGTGTTGCCCAAAGTATCCAGCAATACAGTGCCACCGGGAATAAAGAAGCCATCTGCGAATATTTTCTCAAACTCTGTGGGTCGGATTCGCTTGCCGCGCATGACGCCGGTTACGTCGGCGATCAGGATTTCCATCATGCTTGTGTGCGGAAATTTGCGCAGGAATGTGCGGAGTTCGGCGACGATTGGTTTCGATGATCTTGCTGACATACTAACCTGTTCTCGTTATTTGTCTGGATTTGCAGCCAGGGGGCCGTCAATTGCGGATGTTCTGGAAGCGCCAGTTTGGGCTTAAACCGATATTCGAGCAACACGGTAGCCAAAGGCCCCGCCAATCCTGTTTGAGGCCCCGTGTTTGCTTGCATAATATGAAATCTTCGACCATATTATGGTATTTCCGTGAGACCAGAACAAATGAATGACCCAACACCGCCGCAAGGGGCCCAGGCAGCATTACGTGCTATTCGCCTATTGAAACTTTTCTCAATTGAGCGGCCGGAAATGGGGCTTGCTGAATTGAGCAAGGCCGCGAATCTTAACAAAACAACAACGCATCGCTTGTTGCGCGCATTGCAAAGCGAGGCAATGATCGGCAAGAACGCGAGAACCGGCGCCTATTGTCTCGGCACGGGCCTGATGGCTCTGGGTGTACAGGCGTTGGCAAGCAGCGATCTTCGACGTCGAGTGCGGCCCGTCCTGAAAATGCTTGCCAGAGAAAGTGGAGAAACCGCCACCCTTGAGGTACCGGTTGAAGATTGCATGCTCATTCTTGACGAGGTTGCCGGCCGCCATGTGGTCGCTGCGACGGGGAATGTGGGCACGAAATGGCCGATGCACGCGACATCAACGGGCAAAGCGTATTTTGCTTTTGATGAAAGCCGCTTGGCGCAACTAGCCGACGACCTTCCGGCGTTAACCCGGAAAACACTGGTAGACAAAGAACTCTTTGCCGCTCAGCTTGCCAGGATTCGCAAAAAAGGCTATGCGGAATCAATCGATGAACTGGAAGATGGATTTACCGCCGTCGCAACTGTTATTCGTGGTTCGCTGGGAGATGTGCAGGGGGCACTCTCAATCGGCGGTCCGTCACAACGTCTCGATAGTGCGCGGCGTGCAGTGCTTGGCGCTTCATTAAGTCGGGCCGCGCAACGACTGAGTATTAGTTTCTAACAATCTGTTAATACTCTGCTGCGCAATTTACCAGGCGGTGCGTGTTAGTATCCGCCGACGATTGGTGAACCCAGGACGACAAAATCAAGAAAATTATTTTCTGTGTCAGCTTCCTCGTGTCAGCGGCCTGGCCAATGCGCTCGAAATACAGGCTCCTCAAGTTGCGCTAAACAATATCGCCGTGGAAATTACGGTAAATGACGCCCGTCCATTTGAGCCAGTCGAACTGCAATTCGGTGATGAATCCTGGACTGAATCGACCGATGCCGACGGCACCGCTACCTTCAGTGTCATCTTGCGATCTGGAAGTGACCATACAATGGTTGCGATCGATTCCGCGGGCGAAAAATCAACTCACGAAATGCGACTTTTGCCGGGCTGGGTATCGCTGACTCCTCCATTGATTGCGATCGTGGTCGCACTGACATTGCGCAGCGTAATACCGGCGTTGCTGCTCGGAATATGGGTTGGCGCTGCGGCGCTGAAATCTTTTGCCCCTTCCGGAATTTTTGAAGGGCTTCTGGATAGCTTGCAAATATTCGTTGTTGGTGCTCTCGCTGATGCCGATCACGCAGCGATCATATTGTTCTCGATGATGATTGGCGGAATGGTTGGCATCATTACGCGTAATGGTGGCATGACGAAAATAGTTATGGCACTCGTGCGGCGCGCCAAAACGGCAGTGGGTGGTCAGGTCGCCGTTTGGATGATGGGGATCATGATTTTCTTCGATGACTACAGCAACACGCTGGTTGTCGGTAATACGGCACGACCTATGACGGATCAGCTGAAAATTTCCCGCGAGAAGCTGGCCTATATTGTCGATTCGACAGCGGCCCCGGTGGTATGTATTGCCTTGATTACGACGTGGATCGGGTATGAGGTCGGTCTGATTGATGCCGCGCTGAAGGGGATTCCCGAGATCACTCAGCCAGCCTACTCCGTGTTTCTGCAGCCTATCCCGTACAGTTTCTACCCGATTCTGGCGGTTCTGTTTGTGCTTGCCGTTGCCGCGACCGGGCGAGATTTCGGACCGATGTACAAAGCGGAACTGAGAGCTCGTCGTGGACAGGTATCGCCGGTCGATGCCGGAGACTCACCGTCGCTGCAGGGCGATAAACTGGAACCGAAACCCGGCGTGCCAATGCGTGCAATCAACGGCTACGTGCCGCTGGTTGTACTGATTGTATCGCTGCTGGCGGGCATGTATGTGACGGGCGAGGGAGAAACCCTGACAGACATAGCCGGGTCGGCTGATGCCTACAAGGCAATGTTATGGGCATCCTTGCTCGGAGCCATCACCGCGGCGGTAATGACCATCGCGCAACGCATCCTGACAGCAAATGAAACAGTGGATGCCTGGTTTGGTGGAGTACGCGCCATGTTGTTTGCGATGATCGTACTGGTACTTGCGTGGTCACTATCGAGCGTGACTGAAGCACTCCATACCGCCGACTATCTTGTGTCGATACTCGCAGACACGTTGCCAGTCGCGTTGGTGCCTGCTGCTGTTTTCATTCTTTCCGCCATTACCGCATTCACAACTGGCACGAGCTGGGGTGCCATGGGCATTTTGATGCCACTCGTGATTCCACTGTGCTGGGCAGTGATGAAGGTTAATGGCATGGATACGCCGGAAGATATGCACATCCTGTATTCCGCAATCGCCTGCAATCTTGCCGGTGCCGTCTGGGGCGATCATTGCTCACCGATATCGGATACAACCGTATTGTCGTCGATGGCCAGTGGCTGCGATCACATTGAGCATGTACGAACACAAATGCCGTATGCAATCCTTGTCGGCACCGTCGCTGTTGTAATTGGGACGGTTCCCGGAGGCTACGGCTTCCCACCGCTTTTTTCCCTGCTGATTGGGGGAGCTGTCCTGTTCTTGATTTTGCGTCACTTTGGGAAGAATGCCGATCACGCGGCGTGATTTGACTGGCGCCGTATGTCGGGTCAAATCAGGAAGTGCAGCAAAATCTTAATGTTTGCCAAGCCTCCTGGCAATGATTGCGAATAGCCGCTCGTATGGCCAGCAACAGGCAAAACCCATCATCAATCGCTGCTTCGAAATTCGATATAAGTGGGATTGTCTGCATCGTGATAGATACGGTGTCGTTGTGGTTTGTAGGCGCTATCTTGCGCCCACATGATACTGGGCACAAAAGTTTGCGGGTTTCGATCGTAGAGCGGGAACCAGCTACTTTGCACCTGGATCATCAAACGATGCCCAGGCAAGAACGTGTGATTCGCCTGCGGCAATGGAATTGTGTACGGCAAAACTTCATCTGCCTCAATCGGTTTCGCTTCGTTGTAGTCTTCGCGGTAACGGCCCCGAAAGATATCGCCGCTGACCATTAACTGAAAACCCGACATGACAAAGCCCGGAGCGTCATCGGGATAAACGTCAATGAGTTTTACCACCCAGTCTGCATCCGTCCCCGTTGTTTCTGCGTTCAGGTGCGCGGTAATTGCACCGCGAATCGTGATCGGTGCGGTGAGTGGTTCACTGACCCAGGTGGCGACATCCGGTCTGCCGTCCGCAAAGCGCTGGTCTTCAACCAGCCAGCGCTGCCACTTCGCCAGTGCCGGTGCGTTGTCATAGTCTCCCGCCCAGTTTGGGCGTGGCGCATAAGGCACCGGGGTCGCAGGGTCGGATACGAATGCGGTTGGATTTGAAGCGGGGTCCGGGGGATCAAAGCTCAGCTTTCCCGAGTCCTGCAAATAAACGCGGACATTCTTGCCGGCCGGTGGCCATTGATCAAATTCTCGCCAGCGATTATTCCCGGTTTCGAATACAGTTACTGGCGCTATTGTCACATCGTTGTCGCCGTGCAAAAAACGACGGAAGAACGGTGCCAGGACCTCTTCGCGAAAGCGTTTGGACGTGTCCTGGTCGAATATGATTTCGCCCAGGTGATTCCCTTCATTGAATTGTTGGCCGTGATACCACGGTCCGGCCGCAAAAAAATTCAAATCGTTGTCCTTGTCATGTTTTTCCAGCGCCGCATAAGCGGCGGGTGCGCCGTAAATATCCTCCTGATCCCAGAATCCGTGGATATGCAACGCAGGTACAAGTCGCTCGGGTTCGTCGAACCACTGGTCGGCTGCAACGTCCTTCCAGTAGGGTCCATAGCTCGGGTTGTCGACGATGCGTTGCCACATTTCATGGCGGTCATCGAGCTTTTCTCCGATCCCTTTGCCGACAGAACCAAGTTCCAGCAACCAGGAATAAATGTCCTGTTTTTCATACGGGTATTGAGTGAACTCATCCAGGCGGGATTCCATATTGTAAATAAAATCGAATGCATAGGCCGCGCGAAAGGCACCCCAGTGAAACCAGTCGTCTGCTTTCCAGACATCGACAACGGGGTTGGATGGCGCAGCGGCGGCAAGGGCTGGGTGCGGATCGCGCATGGCAGCCAGTGCCAGCCAGCCCGGATAAGATGTACCCCAAATGCCAACTCGCCCGTTCGATGGAACGTTCTTGACCAGCCAATCGATTGTGTCCCATGCATCGGTCGTTTCATCTGTTTCGGTCTTGTTGAATTCGCCACGGGGTGCGCGATACATGAAGTACTCGCCCTCAGAACTGAAGCGACCGCGGATGTCCTGCACAACGTACACGTAATCGTCACCGAGGTACTCGTATCCAATGCTTACGTCCAGACGAGATGACTTGTGACCACGTAACACACCCGTCGCGTCGTATGGTGTTCGACGAAGTATGATCGGCAAGTCTTGCGCATTTCCTCTGGGGCTGATGATGAGCGTGTAGAGCTTGACCCCGTCACGCATCGGCACCATCTCTTCGCGAACAACAAAATTGTCATTCGGCATGGCCTCGCGCAGAGGTCGTTCCTCGGCAAAAGCATTTCCTGATCCAGCGATGGCAATGGCAATCCAAAACAATTTCCTGGCTGTGCAGTCGGCATTGAATCCCATTGATCTCATTGAGTTTTCTCCGTGGTTGGTTGTCGCTGGGTTCGGTGAGCATAGCAGTCATTATTTCTGACCGCCCCAGATTGCGATATCGGAAAATTCATTTCATAACTCTTTGGCATCTTCCTGCGCGGACGGATGCGCCTGCTCAAATTCCGGCACACTTTGGCAATGTTTATCAATGCTCACGATGGTCGGAAAGGGTGTTAGATCAAGTTCGAAGCGGCGCGCGTTGTACACCTGTGGTATCAGCCAGACATCGGCCAGTGACACCTGATCGCCGAACGCAAAATTACCGTTTTCGCTGCGTTCTGCGGCGAGTTTTTCGAAAGCAAGAAAACCGGCGCCCATCCATTTCTGGCACCAGCTCTTGACGCCCTCGTCATCCTGGGAAAACTCCGTCCTCAGGTGCTTGAGAACCCGTAGATTTTGCAATGGGTGAATATCGCAACCAATGGTATGCATCATTTCGCGGACCCGTGCGCGTGCGATTGTCTCCGACGGCAACAGAGGTCGATCCGGATATTGTTCCTCCAGGTATTCGGCGATAGCCGGTGACTGAGCCAGCAGCGCGCCCTCGACATCAAGGACCGGTACGAAGCCCATCGGATTGATGGATTTGAACTCATCTTCATGTTGCGCTCCGAGATTCAACATTACGGCGATGCTTTCGTGATCCAGGTCCTTCAGGTTGAGGATGATCCGAATTCGATAGGATGCGCTGCTTCGAAAATAACCGTAGAGTTTCATGGCGGGCTTCGTTCATTACCGGTGGATCGCTAGCATAACAATCCTGAACTGAATCGCGAATGGTCGCGTGCTGAATATGGACGGTGTATGCGGTAGACTCCGGGCCTTGAATGCGTCCCGCAAGGGCAATCGTTGGAGACAGTTGTGAAAAAATTGGCATTGACGGCAGTACTTTCTTTGGTTTGCCTCACGGCATTTGGACAAATGAACGCAACGGAGGAAAAACTCAAGGCAGCGATGGCAAGCGATCTTCGCACCGAAGCTGAGGTTGCTCGTGATCGCAATCGCAAGCCGATAGAAACGTTGTCATTTTTTCAGTTCAGGGATGACATGCGAGTCCTGGAGTTAATTCCGGGCGGTGGATGGTATACAAAGTTGCTGGCACCCACACTGCGTGCGAACGGTGAATATTACGCCGCCATTGGCACCAGCAGAATTGTCGAGAATTTATCGTCGCTTGACGGGTTTGATCACATGAAAATCATCGATATTGGTGTCGAATCGGAGCGATCCGGCCCGTTTCGAACGAGCAACCTCCCGCCGTTTTCATTCGGTGTAGAGGACCTGGACCTCATCGTGACTTTTCGCAATATGCATAACTTTACGCCAGAGGGCCGTGCGGCGATCAACGCTGCATCGTTTGATTCGTTGAAATCGGGAGGCTTGTATGGCGTTATCGATCACACCCGGCGCCACATGCAAGCGCTGAATAATGAACTACGCCGGCGCGCCGATCCGGTGCAAATAATCAAGGAAGCTCTCGATGCCGGATTCGTGCTTGAGGGATACAGCGACCTCCACTACCGACCGGATGATGCGCTTCGTTATGAAGTCGGACGCAAGACAGTGACGGGCAATACCGATCGCTTTACGCTCTTGTTCAGGAAGCCATGAAAGCTTCTTGAATTGCCCGACGATCGGGCATTAGAGATGGCCGTGCCGGGTGTGACTGTATTGCCTATACGCGCCGTATACAGGTTTGCTTCTCTGACGTATCCTAGTTGCGCCGGAACATCGCCGGCGCTGATGCCAAGAGGTAAAGGGCCCTGAGGCCGCTTATGTCTGCTAGACCCGTCATCGCGGTGCCCGCCGACCGACGCGTGCTGGATCCCCATCCCTTTCATGTGGTGGGGGAGAAATACATCATCGCAATAGAACATGGTGCCGGGGGGGGGTTGCCCTGAATTGTGCCGGCGAGTGGTGTCCCCACTGATGAATTATTGTCGCGGATGATGGCTTGCTGGAAGCATTCCATGTAGACAGTACTGACGGATTTGCACTGGGCGTCCAGTGGCATCCCGAATGGCACTGTATGGATAATGAATTGTCCTTGGCAATGTTGGTGGCTTTTGGCGATGCGTGCAGGGATTATGCCGGTCGTCGCGAGAGTGGCCAGCGACAGTGATCAGGGCAAGGAAAGCAAAGTTGGTTTCAATCGATTTAACCGAAGGTGATTTGTGAGTGATGAAAATATTTTTCAAACCTGGTTCCAGGAACACGGAATTGAAGATGTAGAAGCAATTGTTCCGGATATGGCGGGCGCGGCTCGTGGCAAGGTCATTCCCGCTGCGAAGTTCGGTACAGGCGAGATGAAATTGCCGGAGGGCATTTTCGCGCAGACCATCACCGGCGACTACGTGGCCGACAAGGATAACGTTATCGATCGCGATATGGTCTTGGTGCCGGATCCGATGACGCTAAGACCGGTGCCATGGGTTGTTGAACCTACAGCTTCCGTATTTTCGGATTGTCGAACAAAGGACGGTGCTCCGGTCGAAACAGCACCGCGCTATGTCTTGCAAAAAATACTCAAATTATACGCAGAGCGAGGATGGACTCCGGTAGTTGCACCTGAAGTTGAGTTTTACCTGATTCGTCCGCATTCGGATGCCAATGCTGAAGTAGAGGCACCTGAGGGCCGGCTCGGAAGAACTGAAACTACGAAGCAACCTTACAGCGTTGACGCAATGAACGATTTCGACCCTTTCATTAATGGCGTCTATGCATTTTGCGAAGTTCAGGGTATTGGCATTGATACGCTATCGCAGGAAATGGGCCCCGCACAATTCGAAATAAATTTCCTGCATGGCAATGCAATCGATCTTGCCGATCAGGTTTTCCTTTTCAAACGCACGGTTCGTGAGGTCGCGATAGCCCACGAAATGCACGCAACATTTCTTGCCAGGCCGATGTCGGATGAGGCAGGCAGCGCGTTGCATATTCATCAAAGTATTGTTGACAAAGAAGGCAACAATATTTTTTCTGCCGCAGATGGATCACCGAGCGATTTATTCATGTCTTACATCGGTGGGCTGCAGAAATACATGCCTGAAGCACTTCTGGTTTTTGCGCCGTATGCGAACTCCTATCGACGCTTCTTAAGTTACTGGGCATCGCCAGTGAATCTCGAATGGGCCGTTGACAACAGAACGGTTGGCCTTCGAGTGCCGGAGTCAGAGCCACAAGAAAGGCGGGTTGAAAACCGGCTTGCCGGAGCCGACGTTAATCCCTATCTTGCGTTGGCGGCGACGCTTGCTTGTGGATATCTTGGCATGGTTGAAGGCATCAAACCAAGAGATCGCGTTGAGGGCAGTGCTTACAAGTTACCGTTTGCGCTGCATCGGGAGTTGGGTGTATCGATCGCGGCTTTTGAAAAAAGCGAGGCGATGCGTAAAACGCTGGGCCACGCGTTCGTTGATCTGTATAGCGCGTTGAAAGAGGGCGAGTACCTCGAATTCCAGAAAATAGTTACGCCCTGGGAACGCGACGTATTAATGTTCAATGTCTGAGTGCATTCACGAGAATGCGCCTGACGAAGAGTTCAGTATGTGATCCATACGTGAATTTGTCTCCGGCTCTGGCTAACATGACAAACGACGCGGAGTAATTTTCCAAAGGAACTAAATCATGGCAGTGGTAGGAAATCGGCCAAACGCCGAGTGGCAGGATCTGGATCGGCAGCATTACCTCCATCCGTTTACGGATCACAAGGAACTGGGCGAGAAAAAAAGCCGCATCATCACGCGGGCCGATGGCGTATATATCTATGATGCGGACGGCAATCAAATTCTGGATGGCATGTCCGGTCTGTGGTGCGTGAATGCCGGTTACGGTCGAGAGGAACTGGTGCAGGCCGCAGCCGATCAGTTGCGGGAGCTACCGTACTACAATAGTTTTTTCCAATGCGCACATCCGCCGTCTATCGAATTGTCGCGGGTTTTGCAGGAAGTTACTCCAGCGCAGTTCAAGCGCGTTTTCTATACGGGTTCCGGCTCCGAATCGATTGATACGATGATTCGAATGGTGCGCCGTTACTGGGAATTGCTTGAACAACCGGAGCGTCAGACGATCATCGCCCGGGTCAACGCGTATCATGGCTCAACTGTCGCAGGCGCAAGTCTCGGCGGGATGAAGGCGATGCGTTCGCAAGGCGGTGCGACCCTCCCGGGTATCGAGCATATTGCGCAACCGTATTGGTTTGGCTCGGACCGAACATTATCTCCCGAAGAATTCGGGCTGGAGGTCGCGCGCGATCTTGAGAAAACGATCGCCGCGATTGGTGTGGACAAAGTGGCCGCATTTGTTGCCGAGCCTGTCCAGGGAGCAGGTGGCGTCATCATTCCGCCGACGACCTATTGGCCCGAAATTCAACGGATTTGTGACGAGCACGGCATTTTGCTGGTCACCGATGAGGTGATCTGCGGCTTTGGACGCCTGGGGGAATGGTTTGGCGCAGATTACTACGACGTCAAGCCGGATCTGATGACCTTTGCCAAAGGTGTAACGTCCGGTTACCTGCCTCTTGGCGGCGTCATGGTGAGTGACCGCGTCGCCGACGTGATGATCGACAAAGGCGGCGAGTTTTTTCACGGTTTCACCTATTCCGGGCATCCCGCATCCTGTGCCGTAGCAATTGAAAATATTCGCATCATGCAGCGTGAAAATCTGATTGAGCGTGTAAAGACAGATATTGGACCGTACTTGCAGGAAAAATGGTCCGCCCTGTCTGACCATCCCATTGTCGGTGAGACACGAATGGTCGGTTTGATGGGCGCTTTGGAGCTGGTGGCAGACAGCTCATCCCTGGAACGATTCGACGAGGATATCGGTATTGGCACGATCTGCCGTGAATTTCTGGTAGAAAACGGTCTTGTCATGCGCGCAGTGGGTGATACGATGGTCGTTGCGCCGCCGCTGGTTCTGAGCCATGCACAGGCGGATGAACTGATCGAGAAAACCTGGAAGTGCCTGGACCTGACACAAGCTGCGGCCACCGCCTGAGGCCAACATTATTGACTGGGTAGAAGCGAACTCCAATGGACAAATTTGCTGGCGACCATGCGATTTATCGCGATTCTTTGTACGGCACGACACCCGAGCCAACTTACGCCGGAGCCGTTTCGTTCATGCGGCGCAAATACACACGTGATCTCAAAGGCGTAGATCTGGTCGTCACGGGGGTTCCCCTGGATACTGCAACGACAAACCGACCTGGTACGAGATTCGGACCCAGAGCCATCCGTGCGGCGTCGACAATCATGGCCTGGGAGCGCCCTTATGGCATGGAGTTCGATCCGTTCGACAAACTTGCGGTCGTGGATTACGGTGATTGCCACTTTGATTTTGGCAGGCCCGAATCGGTACCTGCAGAAATTGAGGCGCATGCGAGCACGATTATCGAGAAAGGCCCTGGATTGTTGACGCTAGGTGGCGATCACTTCCTGTCGTACCCATTGCTAAAGGCGCATGCCAGGAAGTTTGGCGCGCCGATTTCAATCGTGCATTTTGACGCGCACAGCGATACCTGGGCAGACGAAGACGGGCGCATCGATCATGGCACCATGTTTTATCACGCGGCGAAGGCAGGGATCGTTGACCCAAAGACTTCGGTCCAGATTGGCTTGCGGACGCAGAACCCCGACACGATGGGATTCAATGTTCTTGACGGTCCGTGGGTGCAGGAAAACGGCGTTGCAGCCGTCATTAAAAAGACCAGAGCCGTTCTCGGAGATCGCCCGGTTTACTTGACGTTTGATATCGATTGTCTTGACCCGAGTTTTGCCCCGGGTACAGGCACACCGGTCTGCGGTGGCCTGAGCACTTACCAGGCGATGAGCATTATTCGCGGCCTGCGAGGAATAAATCTTATTGGCATGGACCTGGTTGAAGTCGCTCCGGCGTACGATGTCGGTGAAATAACCGCCCTCGCCGGAGCACACCTGGCGATGGAAATGATCTGCGTCTACGCGAGCAGACCGGATGCTGGTTGAGGGCAATTTTGCCAGTCATTCGCCACGCTAAAAACTCGGCGGCGTGCACGCGGAAACGATCACACAGAGTTCCCGGCCAGTATTTCGAAAGCGGTGTGGCAAACGACTGCTAAACCGGTATGCGTCTCCAGCAGACAACGTCCGGACCTGGTCACCCACGGTTACCTCCAAACGCCCCTGAACGACAATGCCGCCTTCCTCCGCATCGTGGCTTAGCATCGACTGGCCGGTATCCGCGCCGGGTTCATAGTGTTCGTGGAGAATCTGCAGCTGGCTGTCACGCAAGTCGCCGCCGACCTGGTAATAGGTGATGGGTCCGCTGCTGATCTCACTCAATTCGCTTTTTGCGAAAAAGTATTTTTGTGGTGAGTGGGATAAATCCGAGAAAAAATCTGCAAATGAGATGCCCATTGCCTCGAGTATTCGCTTCATAAGGCCCATCGACGGGTCCGTACGTCCATGCTCTATCAGCGAAATCGTGGCATTTGATACGCCAGCGGACCGGGCAAGTCTGCGTTGTGACAGTCCGTAATGCTCGCGCAGTCTTCTAAGTCTTGGACCGATATGATCCATGGTCTGGTTCCTATGTTGAATTGTTAAAATTAATTAACAATTATGGCTATCAGGCCAGTAAAATCAACAAATTATTTACTCATGTTTAAATATTGTTAACTCTCCAAGGCTGGAGTACTGTGAGCGGCCATGAAAGAGACCACAGAACATACCGCCTCGTATTATGCGGCGACGACGAACTGGCGTACCGGGTATCCCAGCCTCCAGGGTGAGCATCGCTGTGACATTGTCGTTGTCGGCGGCGGTTTCACAGGCGTATCTACCGCTCTTTGCCTTGCCGAGCGTGGCTACCAGGTCGCGTTGCTGGAAGCGAACCGAATCGGTTGGGGTGCATCAGGCCGCAATGGCGGGCAATTGGTCGACGGATTCGTTGAAGTCGACAAGATTGAGAAACGGCTGGGAACACAAGCAGCTGAAATTGCGTATCAAATGGGTATCGAATGCCGCGACCTTGTGCTCGATTCAATCGAAAAATACGGGATCGATTGTGACCTCAGGATGGGGTATCTGGACCTGGCGCTTAACTCCGCGGACATAGATAATTTTCATGAGCAAATTGAACTAAAGCGCGCCAAAAATTACCCGCACGACTTTGAGTTTGTGCCGCAAGAAAATATGCACGAGTTTATCGGCTCCGATCTTTACGTTGCGGGGCTGGTTAATCGTGGCAACGGACATTTACATCCACTCAATCTCTGTATCGGTGAAGCGCGAGCGGCCGAAAACCTGGGTGTCGACATCTTCGAGAAGTCACGCGTGATGAAAATTCAGCACGGCGAGCACCCACAGGTTCATACGGACAAAGGTTTGGTACATGCCAGCAAGATTGTGCTTGCCGGTAATGCGTACCTCAACAATACGGAACCGAAACTTTCCGGCTCGGTAATTCCTGCCGGCAGCTACATTATCGCAACAGAGCCATTGTCCAGGGACATGGCTGAGGAATTGTTGCCGCAGGATATGGCGGCTTGCGATCAACGTGTCGGGTTGAATTATTTTCGATTGTCGGCCGATCGGCGGATGTTGTTTGGTGGTCTGTGCAACTATTCAGGCCGCGATCCGAAGAGCATAATGGCGGCACTCCAGCCGAAAATGGTCAAGGTGTTTCCCCAGTTGGAAAAATCTGCCATCGATTACGAGTGGGGTGGGTACATTGCCATCAGCATGAATCGAATCCCGCAGATGGGGCGCATAAAGGGCAATACTTATTACGCCCAGGGCTATTCCGGTCACGGTGTGGCACCGACACACATGGCGGGCCGGGTTCTCGCTGAGGCTATCGATGGCGATATGACGCGTTTCGATGTTTTTGAACGTATCCGTCATTTGCGATTGCCGGGCGGCAAATGGTTTGCCAATCCGGCGCTTGCGCTTGGCATGATGTACCACCGACTAAAAGAGATTTTTTGATTTTTCCGGAGTGGAGTGATGAACGACAATACCGCCAGACAACTTGAAGTCGACCTGCCCGATTTGCAGGCTCACTGGATGCCGTTTACGGGCAATCGCTATTTCAAGGAAAACCCGCGACTCATATCGCGCGCAAAAGGCATGCACTGCTGGACGCACGATGGCCGGCAGTTGCTTGATGCTGTTGCCGGGCTGTGGTGTTGCAACGCCGGTCATTGTCATCCGAAAATTGTCGATGCGATTCAAAAGCAGGCGCAGGAACTTGATTATTCAATGGCATTCCAGCTCAGCCATCCGGCCGTGTTTGAGCTGGCGAACAAATTGACTGACATGGCTCCGGATGGAATCGACTACGCTTTCTTCGTAAATTCCGGGTCCGAGGCGGTTGATACCGCGTTGAAGATGGCACTTGCGTATCACCGCTTGCGAGGAGAGGGCGCTCGCACTCGATTTATTGGTCGTGAACGCGGCTACCACGGTGTAGGTTTTGGTGGGATTTCGGTGGGTGGAATGTCGGCTAATCGCAAGATGTTCGGGGCCATGCTGCCGGGTGTTGATCACCTGCCACATACCCACGACCTGGAGCACAATGCGTTTACGCGGGGTCTGCCGGATTGGGGTCTGCATTTCGCAGACGAACTCGAGAACATCGTCGCCCTGCACGATCCTTCAACGATTGCGGCGGTTATTGTCGAACCTATTGCTGGTTCCGCAGGTGTGTTGTTACCACCGAGGGGATATTTGCAGCGACTGCGAGAGATTTGCGACAAGTACGGTATTTTGCTTATCTTTGATGAGGTGATTTGCGCATTCGGTCGTACCGGCGACGCCTTCGCAGCACAGCGCTTCGAGGTAACTCCGGACTTGATCACGACAGCCAAGGGGCTGACAAGCGGCACGGTACCCATGGGAGCCGTACTCGCCCGTGGCGATGTCTATGACACTTTCATGTCCGGTCCTGACGGGGCAATTGAATTCTTCCATGGCTATACTTATTCAGGACATCCTCTGGCAGCTGCCGCAGGGCTCGCCACGATGGAGGTATACTTGCAGGACGGGCTTTTCGAACGTGCCCGATCCATGGAAGGCAAATTCGAGGACGCTTTGAACAGTCTCAAGGGCGAACCCAATGTAATCGATGTGCGAGCTTTCGGATTGATCGGTGCGGTTGAGCTCGAAGGCATTGACGGTCAGCCGACAGCCCGGGCGATGCAAATTTTCAGGACCTGTTACGACAATGGCGTGATCATACGGACAACAGGCGATACGCTGGCATTTTCACCGCCGCTCATCGTGGAAGATGAGCACCTGGATCAGATAGTTGAAACTGTTCGAGCGGCAATACGCGCGCAGTGAACATTGCAAGACCAATATCAATTTAACAGGCGAAGAAACATGGCTCAAAAAGCAAGCGCGATAGGCTCAGTTCGCATAGTCGGAAACTGGATCAATGGACAAATTCAGGAATCCGCATCCACGCGATACGGTTCGGTCTACGATTCCGCAACCGGTGAACAATGCGCATCAACTGTGATGTCAGACGAAGCGGACGTCGATGCGGCCGTCAGTGCTGCGCATGCAGCATTTGATGACTGGTCTGAAACGCCGATCCTGAAACGTGCCCGTGTCATGTTCAAACTTAAAGAACTGATCGAGCGGGACCTCAAGAAAATTGCCGCAATGATTTCTCAAGAACATGGCAAAGTCCTCCACGACGCTGAAGGCTCAGTGCAGCGCGGTCTTGAAGTGGTCGAATTTGCCTGTGGTATTCCACATTTAATAAAGGGTGAGTACAACGACCAGGTCGGCGTCGGCATTGACACCTATTCCATGCGTCAACCGCTGGGTGTTTGTGTCGGCATTACGCCGTTCAATTTTCCGGCAATGGTACCGCTCTGGATGTTTCCGCTGGCGATCGCCTGCGGCAATACCTTCATACTGAAGCCCTCGGAAAAAGATCCCGGCTGTTCGCTGATGTGGGCAGAGCTCCTTAAGGAAGCTGGCTTGCCGGATGGTGTGTTTAATGTTGTTCAGGGCGATCACGTTGCCGTCAATTCCTTGCTGACAGATGATCGGGTCGGCGCTGTGAGTTTTGTCGGCTCCACGCCAGTTGCGGAGCACGTTTACAAAACAGCTTCAGAGCATGGCAAGCGCGTGCAGGCGTTGGGCGGAGCGAAGAATCACCTAGTCGTATTGCCGGACGCAGATATGGAAAAGACGGCAGATGCCCTTGTCGGCTCAGGATACGGATCGGCCGGAGAACGTTGCATGGCGATTTCCGCCATCGTTGCAGTGGGGGGCGCCGCAGAACCTTTGCTGGAGAAATTATTGCCCAAGATACACGCATTGAAAATCGGCCCCGGATCGGACAACAGCAATGACATGGGTCCGCTAATTACGGCCGAGCATCGTGACAAGGTGCGTTCGTATATTGACCTGGGAGAAAAAGAGGGCGCTACCGTATTGGTTGATGGTCGCACTCATGAAATCACAAAATCGCCTGGTTATTTTCTGGGACCTACTTTGTTTGATCATGCTACACGTGACATGCGTGTCTACCAGGAAGAAATTTTTGGTCCCGTGCTGACGCTGACCAGAGTAGATACCTTTGACGAGGCTATTTCAATGATCAACGATCACGAATACGGTAACGGAACAGCGATCTTTACGCGTGATGGCGACGCAGCGCGAAAATTCACGCACGGCATCAATGTTGGCATGGTCGGCGTGAATGTGCCGATACCGGTACCGCTCGCTTTTCATAGTTTTGGCGGCTGGAAGCGTTCCCTGTTCGGAGGGTCGTCGATTTATGGGATGGAAGGCGTTAGATTTTATACGCGGCTCAAGACCGTTACATCTCGCTGGCCTACAGGCATTCACGGTGGCGCTGATTTTTCGATGCCGACTATGTGATTCAGCGATTGCTATTCAGTGAGGTATGCTTTTGGCCAGGCAAAATAATAGCCTGGCGGCCGAATTAGAATGGCAAGAATTTTCCAACTACAAAAATAGCAGCTTGAAGCATGACTACATCCAACCTGTTGGAATTTTTTGCTGAAAACAAGAAGAAAGGTGAGCCGCTAGTGCTTGCCAGCGTCTATGAAACCCAGGGTGCGACCTATAGCAAGGCCGGTGCCAGTATGTTGATGACCGGGGATGGGAAATTCCAGGGGATGTTATCCGGCGGTTGCCTCGAAGGCGATCTTGCCGAACGGGCCACCCAGGTTGTTGCAGAGGGCAAACCGCAAAGTGTCACATATGATTTGGCGCAGGACGACGAAGACTTGTGGGGTCTTGGGGTCGGCTGCGACGGTCTAATGCGTATTTTTCTGCAACCGTTGCTGCCCGCGAACAATTATCAACCTTTCACGTCAATGGCCGGAATTCTCGAAGGCGATTGCGTGGAGATAGCCGCCACAGTTATCGAGTCGGCATCCGCTGCGGCCAATGCAGGTGACGCTTTGGTGCGAGTTGGCGAGAAATTCATCAATTTCGGATTGAGCTCTGCTGCCGCTGCCAGCATTGAGAGTCAGTGTCTGGATGTGCTGGCCGTCGGCCAATCAATTGTTGATCGGGTAATCCTTGATGGCGAAACCGTGTCGATATTGTACAGCGTGATAAGACCGCCCCCCAAAGTGTTGGTGCTGGGCGCAGGGCTGGACGCGGAGCCGGTGGTAAGTCTGTGTGTTGATCTGGGCTGGCGAGTAACGGTTCAGGATCATCGACCTGCTTATATCGAAAAAAGCAATTTTGAGCTGGCGAGCGAGGTTGCCTGTTGTCCCGCAGAATCGCTGCCGAAAGTGCTTGATTTGAATCAGTTCGATGCGGCAATCGTCATGAGTCACCACTTGATCACCGACAGGACATATCTGCAATTTCTGGCGGAAACTGACATGGTCTACATCGGCTTGCTTGGTCCGAAAGAACGCCGTGACCGGCTCATGCGTGACATTGGCTCGGTGGCAAAGCAACTTGAAAATCGGTTGCATGGGCCTGCTGGTCTCGATATCGGCGGACGGGGGCCTGCTGCAATTGCGTTATCGATTATCGCCCAGATGCATTCGGTACTGGCGGCACGGTCGCTGGCCGTGACCACCTAGCCCGGGCTAGAGGCAATTACCAGCGCTATCGAAACCCGGAGTACTAGTTTCTTTCCGGAAGAAAAATACTCACGATCATGTCCGCCAGTGCATCCACGTTTCTGGATTCGCTGAAGTCTATGCCGCTCGTACCTTTTATTTCGAGTGCCAGGGCTAGAATGCCGCCGGATGAAACTCGAATCAAATTGAACAGCAGGGCAGGGTCACCAGGTGGTGCTATGCCACTCTCCTGCAGCGGTTTAAGTTCTTCTACCACAATTTCGCAAACAGGCTTCAGGTGTGTCTCGACTAGCCAGTCGAGCCGACTGCTTGATCGGCTTGATTCCTGCAGCATGAGTTTGTGCGTTGCCGGGTGGCTGGCAGCGTAATTAACATAGGCACGAATCATCGATGCCATTCGATCGCGAGGGCTTTGTTGCGCTGCCTCCTCGCGCGCATGCAATAGTGATCGGGCAAATTGCGAAAAGCAACGATTGGCTGTCGCTCGCCAAAGCTCTTCTTTGTTCTTGAAATGATAAGTAATCAGCGGGTGATGAACGCCAGCCCGTTCTGCGATATCTCGCGTCGATGTACCTTTATAGCCATTTTCTGAAAACGCCTCCAGAGCGGCATCCAGCAGCTTTTGTTGTGTCAGGACACTGCGTTGTTGTTGTTTTCTCGGTGTCTTTTCTGCCACCGGTTCCGTCGCCACCATCTGCATCCAACTCGCAAAACTCAATATTGAACTGCCTAGAGTATCGGGAACCGCAAAAATGGTCCAATTTGCTCACTTTATTGACCGACTGTATTAAAGCCGTCGAGGCTGCTTGCCTGCTCTAATCTATTGCAAATTAAAGGACATACGCAGGGCAATACGCTTTTCGACGGGCTGGCCGCTTTCGGTCGCGGGCTCGAAGCGCCACTGTTCAAGCGCTTTTGTGGCAGCCGCGTGGAAAGTTGTCTGCGGTTCAGAAGCCATGATTTCAATATCCGCGACCTCGCCAGCAGTGGTAACGGTAAATGCCAGGTCGACCCAGCCCGTAATATCCTGTCGCTGTGCAGAACGCGGGTATCTGGGTGCCACATAATGAATCCGTTTGACGGCCGTAATGTCTTCAGGCGCGCTGGTTTTGACTGCTCCTGAGTCTACGGGAGAAGCTGTTTCATTCGATCCAGCCGGACTATCAGGGCTGGAATCGGTCTTGGCAGCTGCGACATTCTCGGTTCCATCGGATGATGTCGGGCTTTGGGTTGCGGCAGATTGACTTGCAGCCGCGACATTTTCGCCTCCATCGGATGATGTGGGGCTTTCGGTTGCGACATATTGCCTTGCAGCCGCTGCAGCCGTTGCAGCCGCAGCAGCGGCAGCCAGGCGATCATTCTCCGCCTGGGCCACAATACGATCTTCTTCGGCCTTCTTCGCGGCAGCGGCTTCGGCAGCGATGCGGTCATCCTCGGCTTTTATCGCAGCAGCGGCTTCGGCAGCAATGCGGTCATCTTCGGCTTTTTTCGCAGCAGCGGCTTCGGCAGCGATGCGGTCATCCTCGGCTTTTTTCGCAGCAGCGGCTTCGGCAGCAATGCGGTCATCTTCGGCTTTTTTCGCGGCGGCAGCTTCGGCAGCAATGCGGTCATCCTCGGCTTTTTTCGCGGCGGCAGCTTCGGCCGCGATGCGGTCATCCTCGGCTTTCTTTGCGGCAGCAGCTTCGGCAGCAATGCGGTCATCTTCGGCTTTCTTCGCGGCAGCAGCTTCTGCGGCGACGCGATCCTCTTCGGCTTGCTTCGTGGCAGCGGCTTCTGCGGCAATGCGTTCCTCTTCGGCTTGCTTCGTGGCAGCGGCTTCTGCGGCAATGCGTTCCTCTTCGGCCTGTTTCGCGGCGGCAGCTTCGGCAGCAATTCGGTCTGTTTCCGCTTTCTCCGCGGCTGCTGCAGCGACTCGATCTTCCTCAGCCTGTCTTAGTGCTGCGGCTTCAGCCGCGACGCGATCCGCTTCCGCTTGTTCGGCAGCAACGCGAGCTTCATCCGCCAGTTCCAAAGAACCGTATTTTTCGATACGTGCCGCTGTGAGCTGCTCAGCCAGGGCGTTCAACTCAGTTGTGTTTGAGCCAGCCAAAAGCGCCGCCTCGGTAAGAAATCGGCTGGCGTCTTCAAATTGGGAATTGCTGGTTGCAATACGCGTTTCATCCAGCAGTTCGCGTAGTTGCTGTTTTTCAAGCTGGACATTCATGAAACGCAGGCGCTGTATTTCCGGGTCCACCAGGCCGATAACCCGAAGTGCACGAGCCGCTTCGACGTTGCGATTAGCCAGCAGGTGATTTTCCGCAAGACCGAATACTTCCTCGGTCAGAGTGCTTAGTTCGGCCGCAATTGCCTCATCGCCCGGAGTTGCGCTTAATGCAGCAATGTAGAACTCCATCGCGTTACGGCCTGCAGGTGATGCAATATCTCCGGCGGCGCGCGCGTCTCTGGCCATTTGCAAATAATTCGGGCGGAGCGAAGCGGGGTCCGCTGTTTGCGGTGCAGGCTCCGTTGATGTGCCGCTGTCAGTCCCCGTCACAGGAGGCACTGGCGTTGTAACTTGATCCTGGACGATAGCCTCGGGCTCGATCACCTCATTGCTTTCGGTAGTCAGGAACCACATGGTCGCCGCCAGGATAACTGCAAGACCGGTCGCTCCAGCAAGCACTTTGGGATTTTTCGCCAGACGCATGAATCCCAATGCTGCTTTACCAGAGGTTTTGATAATTGAAAAGCCACTTTTGAAGATAAAGCCGGTTGCGGCCGCAACTGCCTTGCCAACGGATGCGGCGATGTTTTTCACCGTTTCGCCGAAATTTCCGACTTCGTCAAATGCAGACTCCAGACCCGGTGAGCCAGGTGCCGGAGTAGTCTTTACAAGCGCATGCATCGGATCAATCTTTTGCACTTGCGGTTTCGATTCAGGCAATTCCGGCATCGGGTTATTGATGACCGGTGCTCGTTTCTTGTTTTTCGTCGCTGGCCGAATCGCCGGGGTCGCCTTTTTCGGTGGAGCAGCCGACGCAGGTTTTACGATCGGGCTGGCGGCGGTTTTTGGCTTGCCCTTAAAAGCAGAGTCCGCGGCATCAAGGTGATGCTTGACTGAAGCTTCGATCGCAAGACGCACGCGACCGGGGGATACTGGCTTAAGAAGGAATCGATATACCTGGCCTCGATTGATAAGGTCCATCAGCAACTCGCCATCGTCTCGGCGGCCAGCGACGACCGCCACGAGTCGGGGAACGGTCTTCCGTAACTTTTGCGTCAGGACTTCGATATTTGAGCCGACCATTGCGGCGTCGGTGACGAGCACGCCGACCTTGTGCTTGACAACGATGTCTTCGGCCTGCGTTGGCGTATCCGCGTGATAAACATCATGCAGTCCCATCGAGGACTCTTTGATGGTGGCCAAAAATTCTTCATCTTTTGTCAACACCAGGATGTCAATTTCACGGCCACGGGTATTGGGTGTAATCTGGATTCTATCGGGCTTGAGCGCCGGCATTGTTCCAGTGCCATCGCTGATGATGGATGCGCCGTTCTCCGCAGTTTCCATGACAATGTGTTCGCCGGTCGGCTCATCGACATTTGCTTTCGTATCGTTGGCGGACCGGGATATCGTCATCAACCGAACCCGCTTGGTGGCTGCTTCCACCAGATCCTGAAGAGAATCTGGTTTGACTTCACCACGAATAATCTGGAAGACCTCCTGTTCTCCGACCATCGCTTCCAGGCCATCTGAGGTGTCTGAGCCGGCAAGGAGAATTCCAATCATATCCGGGGAGCGTTTTTTCGCCTCGCGCAATGCTTCAAGACCGCTCATTCCAGGCATTTTTTGCGCGCAAATCAACACGTCAATCGGCGTGTCGCCGAGCGCATTCAGCGCTTCCGTACCACTGGTCGCACAATGTACCGAATAGTTGTCATTGAACCCCTTGCTAAACAGATCGAGGGTTCTTTGCTCACTATGCAGTAATAGTACTTGCGTCTTGAATTGCTCCAGTGACACCTGCGTCCTCCTTGGCGGCTTATGTTCAATTACAGCGTGGTTCTCTGCGAGGTCCGAGTATATCTTTGTCGCTATATGTAAATACGGGAGGCAATCCACATTATTCGGAATTTGTGACAGGGTGCTCAGTTGTTTTGTTCGCGGCGTCACGAATGGAGCCATTCGGATTGCATGACTGGTGCGAGTTGGGCTGCCAGGCGCGCCGCAGTGAACGCGAGTGCGACCGTTACGGGACTAGCCGGGGCTAGTCGATGGTTGTGCGGAGCTGGATTTCTCGGGTCAGGTTTTCGATCACATCATTCAAACCAAGCACTTTCTGGTGTTTTGAACCCAATCGTCGCATTGCGACCGTGTTTTGCTCAACTTCGCGTTGACCGACTACTAACAGCACCGGGATCTTGGCAACACTGTGTTCCCGTACTTTGTAGGAGATTTTCTCATTGCGCAGATCGGCTTCCGCGTCAATGCCCGCTGCCTGCAGCTTCCCAACTACGTCCAGCGCATAGTCGTCTGCGTCAGATGTAATGGTCAGGACTCTTACCTGGGCGGGAGCAAGCCATAACGGCAGGTTACCCGCGTGGTGTTCCAAAAGTATGCCAATAAATCGCTCGAGCGAGCCGAAGATTGCCCGGTGCAACAATACAGGTGTGTGCTTTTGGCCGTCTTCACCGATGTAGGTCGCGCCCAGGCGACCCGGTAAATTCAGGTCAACCTGGTGCGTTCCGCACTGCCAGTCACGACCAATTGCGTCGCGCAAGACGAATTCGAGCTTGGGCCCGTAGAATGCGCCTTCGCCTGGATTATGCGTGTACTCGAGTCCGCTTAATTCCAGTGCCTTCTTCAAAGCAGCTTCCGCCTGGTCCCAAATTTCGTCGTCGCCAACCCTGACTTCGGGCCGATCGGAATACTTGATGACAATGTTGTCAAATCCAAAGTCGTTATAGATTTTCAGGATCAACTCGCAGACTGCGATGGTTTCGTCAGTTATTTGCTCGGGCGTGCAAAAGATATGCGCATCATCCTGGGTAAAGGCTCGTACGCGTAACAGGCCGTGGAGAGCGCCGGACGGTTCGTAGCGGTGTACCTTGCCAAATTCCGACAGGCGATACGGCAGGTCGCGATAACTTGTAATGCCTTGCTTGAAAATTTGTACGTGGCCCGGGCAGTTCATCGGTTTGATCGCATAAGTGCGACCGTCCTCGGTCTCGGAGGTGAACATGTGTTCGCCGAAAGATTCCCAGTGGCCGGATGCCTCCCACAGTGACCGGTCCATGATTTCAGGCGTATTGACTTCCTGGTAGCCAGCCTCGACTTGTGCCTGGCGCATGTAATCAACGAGCTTGCGGAAAAGACTCCAGCCTTTTGGATGCCAGAAAACAGCACCCGGCGCCTCTTCCTGGAAGTGAAACAAATCCATGATTCGGCCAAGGCGACGGTGGTCGCGTTTCTCCGCTTCCTCAAGCTGTAGCAAGTATTTCCGGAGCTGTTTTTCGTTCGCCCACGCTGTGCCATAAATTCGCTGCAACATGGCGTTGCGTGAATCACCTCGCCAATACGCACCGGACACTCGCGTAAGACGAAACGCTTTTCCCAGTTTCCCGGTCGATGGCAGGTGAGGGCCCCGACACAAGTCGATGAAATCGCCCTGACGGTACAGCGTGATGGCATCGCCCTCGGGAATGTCCTCGATGATTTGTGCTTTGTATTCTTCACCTTTATCCCGGAAAAACCGGATCGCTTTATCCCGCTCCCAGACTTCCCGCTTGATTTCCTCATCCCGGGAGACAATCTCGTGCATCCGTTTTTGGATAAATTCCAGATCTTCCGATGTAAAAGGATCATCCCGGGCAAAATCGTAATAAAAACCGTTTTCGATGGCTGGACCAATCGTCACCTGGGTGTCGGGCCATAGCTCTTTGACGGCCTCCGCAAGCACATGGGCGGCATCATGGCGCAACAGCTCAAGCCCTTCTTCACTGTCTCTCGTGACGACCTCGATCGATACGTCTGCCTCAATGTCACGAGAGAGGTCCCAAAGATCTCCATTGACGCGAACGGCCACTGCGTCGCGAGCGAGGCTACGGGAAATGTCAGCGGCAATGAAGGCTCCGGTTACGGTTTCTTCGTAGTTTCGACTGGATCCGTCGGGTAACTGAATTTTAGGCATGTTGGTCTTATCTGGGTTATTGGTACTAGGACTTTGCGGCGCGCTATTGTACCTGAATATGTCCGGACCGCTAACCATCCGGCACCGATCTTTGGTGTACAATTTGGCCACCCAATCCCGGACCCGAATTTCATGAATGAGGCATCCCTGCCGATGGCAGTTCCACACGCCGATCACGATCACGACAGTTGCGTAACGGATGCTCTGGCAAAAGCAGAAACGCTGTGTCGCGAGCGTGGCCTGCGTTTTACGAAATTGCGCCAACAGGTTTTGCGGCTGGTCTGGGACAGCCATCGGCCCGTTGGTGCGTACGACATCCTCGACAGTCTGAAACAGAATGGGCAAAAAGCTGCACCCCCGACCGTCTACCGGGCGCTTGGCTTCCTGATTGAGGCAGACCTGGTACATCGGCTGAATTCCCTGAACGCGTTCGTCGGTTGCCCCGATCCGCGCAGCTCACACCGCGGCCAGTTCCTGATATGTCGCAGTTGTCACACCGTGACCGAACTGGATGATGCCGACATAATTTCTGTCATCCAGGACAAAGCTGCCGATCTGGGCTTTTCAGCCGTACACCAGATGCTCGAGATTCAGGGCCTTTGCCAGGGATGTCGGGATTCTGGTGCTTGAGTAAAATTCGATCGAAGCCCATAAATCTCTGTATTCACACGGCTGCAATAAACGTACAATTCCGCTCCTTTTCCACACTTCAGACGAACCAACCATGAGCGATACCTTGCCCCGCGACTTTATCCGTCAGATCATCGATAGCGACGTTGCCAGCAAAAAGTATGACGGTGCCGTCGTAACCCGATTTCCGCCCGAGCCTAACGGATTCCTTCACGTCGGCCATGCAAAGTCGATCTGCCTGAATTTCGGGGTCGCAGCCGAGTTCGGGGGCCATACATTCTTGCGCTTCGATGACACGAATCCAGGCAAAGAGAACGAGGAATTCGTCGCTGCGATCAAGGCAGACGTACGTTGGCTGGGATTTGACTGGCAGGACAATCTGACTCATGCCTCGGATTATTTTGACCAACTCTATGATGCCGCAGAGACGTTGATCCAAAAAGGTGTCGCATACGTTGACAGTTTGAGCGCTGATCAAATACGTGAATACCGCGGCACTCTCACTGAGTCCGGCAAAGACAGCCCGCATCGCCAGCGGACTATTGAAGAAAATATCGACCTGTTCCGACGCATGAGGGCGGGCGAATTCGTCGACGGCGAACACGTGCTGCGAGCAAAAATCGACATGGCATCACCGAACATAAATATGCGAGATCCGGCGCTGTACCGCATTCGTCACATCAGTCATCAACGCACCGGCGATAAATGGTGCATCTACCCGATGTATGACTTCGCACACGGTTTGTCTGACGCATTCGAAGGCATTACGCATTCGCTTTGCACGCTGGAGTTTGAGGATCATCGACCGTTGTATGACTGGTTTCTCGAGCAATTGGATACGTCGAACAAGCCGCAGCAGATCGAATTCTCCAGACTCAATCTTGCCTACGCTTTGACGAGCAAACGCAAACTAAACCAGTTGGTTGAAGAAGGCGTTGTGGGTGGATGGGATGACCCTCGATTGGCGTCACTTGCCGGAATGCGCCGGCGCGGGTACCCACCGGCCGCTATCCGGGATTTTTGCCAGCGAATCGGCGTAACGAAAAAAGAAAATATGATTGAAATGGGCGTCCTCGAAAACAGCATTAGAGAAAACCTCGGGGAATCTGCCGAACGGCGTCTGGGCGTTATCCGTCCTTTGAAAATTGTCCTTAGCAATTACGACCAGGATGCGACGGAGCAAATGACGGCGCAGAATCATCCGGGTCGACCGGAACTCGGTACAAGGGAAGTGCCTTTCTGCAGAGAGATTTATGTGGAGCATGACGACTTCATGGAGGAAGCGCCGCGAAAATTCTTTCGCCTGAAACCGGGTGGGGAAGTACGGCTTCGCTACGCCTATATCATTCGCTGTGACGAAGTGATCAAGAATGACGCTGGCGATGTAGTGGAGTTGCGGTGCAGCTATGATCCCGATACACGAAGTGGATCGGCCAGCAGCGATCGCAAGGTCAAAGGAACCATTCACTGGGTATCCGCCAGGCACGCGGTCCCTGCGGAGGTTCGATTATACGACCGCCTGTTCAAGGTGCCGGATCCGGGGTCAGCGGAAAATGTATTGGATGCCCTGAACCCAAACTCGCTGGAAACGGTCACAGCAAAACTTGAACCATCTCTGGCTGGGGCGAAAAACGGTGTGGCGTATCAATTCGAGCGCATTGGATATTTTTGCACGGACTCCACGGATCACGAGAAAGACAAGCCGGTATGGAATCGCATCGTGACCTTGCGGGACGGGTGGGCCAAGATCGAGAAGCAGGCGTTACAAGGTCAGTAATCGGATGCGGCCTAAGTCCGACCGCCTCCTGACTTGCGTCACTGCCTGGTTTGCAAGAAAAAAAGGACTCAGGTCTTGCGGAAATATTTATTAGATACCCTTAGTGCTTCAGTCCCTATGTGGCGGACAGGTCGACGAAGCGATCAAGATGATAATCCGCATTGCCGAATAATACTTCGATGGCAGACAGGCGTTTGAAGTAATGCGCAATGTCGAGTTCCCAGGTCACACCCATGGCACCATGAATTTGCACCGCTTCCTGGGCAACGAGCCTTCCCGCTGTCCCTATTTGATACTTCAGCGCGCTGATAGCCGCGCGCGCATCGGCGCTGCCTTCGATATTGAGTAATGCTGTCCACAACAGCAGCGACTGGGTCTGTTCACAGGCGACAAGCGTGTCGACCATCCGATGCTGTAAGGCCTGGAAACTTCCGATCGGTACGCCAAATTGCATGCGGTTTTTGGAGTAGTCGACCGTCTTGTCATGCATCGCACGCATAATGCCGAGGGCCTCGGCACAAACAGCCAGCGTCGCCTCGTCAATTACGGCCTGCAATGTTGCATACCCTTCGTCGACGACGCCTATGATCGATGCGGCGGAAACACGCACATCGTCCAGTTTTATTTCGGCCGCTGCATGAGCGTCTACACACTTGTAGCTCTTGCGGGTCAGCCCTCCAACGTCTGCTGAAATCGCAAACAGCGTGATGCCACTGGTATCCGCCTGCTCGCCCGATGTTCGGGCGGGAACGATGATGAGTTCGGCACTACCGCCGTTTATGACATACGATTTCTGGCCATTGAGCACGAACGAATCCCCGTCGCGAGTGGCGGTCGTTGCAATGTCAAAAATGTCAAAACGGGCCTGCGGTTCGCTGAATGACAGAGCCGCCTGCAGGGTGCCTGCTATAATTTCGCTCAACCAGCCAGTCTTTTGTTGTTTCGATCCGGCACGCCGAAGGACGCCGCCGGCAAGTACTATGTTGGCGAGAAACGGCTCGACGACGAGGCCGCGGCCAAACTGTTCCATCATCAACATGAGTTCGATCGGGCCACCGCCCAGACCGCCATCCTCCTCTGAAAAAAGCATGGCCGTCCAACCCAATTCAGCATATGTCTGCCATAGCTCCTGACTGAAATCTTCATTACTCTCCGCAATCTTCATACGGCGATCGAAGTCATAGTCGTTGGCAATGAATCGACTCACGCTGTCCGCGAGCATCGTCTGTTCTTCTGTAAGCGAAAAATCCATTAGTCAGACCTGTAATTCAAACCGATAAGCAATCAAAGCCCGAGTACATGCTTTGCGATGATGTTTTTCTGAATCTCATTGGAGCCACCGTAGATCGATGCCTTGCGATTGTTGAAATAACGCAATGACGTATTCGATTCACCACCGTACCCGATGCGTGCATCCTCGGGGAAATCGGGTACATACTGGTCCGGCACATAGGGGAGCGCGTAATAGCCTGCAGCCTCCATATGCAGGGCATCAAGACCCTGCTGAATTTCGCTGCCCCGCATTTTCAATATGGAGGACTCGGGCCCGGGTGCCTTGCCGATAGCAACAGCGGCCAGTGTCCGTAACTCTGTGAATTCGAGCGCCTTTAGTTCAATCTCAAGGACAGCAATTTTGCGCGCGAAGTTGCGGTCATCCAGCATCGGCTTGCCGCCGTGTATCGACATTGCAGCTTTTTCCTTGAGTCTTTGGAGTCGATACTGTGAGCGAGACACGCCAGCGATGTTAGTGCGTTCATGCTGGAGTAATACTTTGCCGTATGTCCAGCCTTTGCCTTCTTCGCCAACAAGATTATTAATCGGGATCTTGACGTCCTCGAAATACACCTCGTTAACCTCGCGCTCACCTTCGATGGTAATAATGGGTTTCACGGTGACACCTGGAGTTCGCATGTCGACCAGCACAAAACTGATGCCTTCCTGGCGACGAGCAACGTCGCTCGATGTGCGTACGAGGCAAAAAATCCAGTCCGCCATATGAGCCATTGTCGTCCAGGTCTTGGTGCCGTTCAGCACGTAGCCATCCTCGACACGATCCGCGCGCATTTTCAGGGACGCTAAATCCGAACCGGAGCCTGGTTCTGAATAACCCTGGCACCACCACACGTTGCTTTCAAGAATATCGGGCAGGAAACGCGCCTTTTGTTCTTCGGTGCCGAACGTATAGACAATGGGTGCAACCATCTTGACACCAAACGGGACCATATCCGGTGCATTGGCGCGGGCGATCTCGTTCGAAAATATATATTTCTGGATTGGGCTCCAGCCCGTCCCGCCGTATTCGGTGGGCCAATTTATCGCTGCCCAGCCCTTTTCATACAAAATCTTTTGCCACCGGATATAGTCTTCTCGCTCCAGTGCCGCGCCGCCATCTTGCTTGCGCTTGATGTCTTCCGGAAAGTTTTCCGCGAAAAAGGTTCTGGCTTCCTGCCTGAACGCGAGTTCTTCTTCGGTGAAACTAATGTGCATTTGCTCGCCTGTCGGTTGCGGTTAGCCGGCCAACGGTTGTTACGTTGACCGGTGAGACAGCGCAGTATAGCGGCGCATGCTGCGCTGCACAATGGATACCGGCCCAGGCTACGGAACCAGTTGATAATAAAAGTAAAAGTGACCTGTAGGGGGCACCGGAAGATGCCCAAAAGCGAATTTTGGCCTGCTGATGTTTATGCGCATCGGTGGCACTTCGGGCTACTGTTCGAGGAAATTTACGTGCACAATATCGCCATGAGTTCTATACAAGGCGAAAACAGTGCGGCTGCGAAGCAGACCGCCGATCCGCGGGATCGATTGGGCAGACCCATCCGCGATTTGCGTATTTCACTGCTTGATCAGTGCAATTTCCGTTGCCCTTATTGCATGCCGGAAGCGAAGTTTCACGCTGATTACCAATTTCTGACTCGCCGTCAGAGACTGAGTCATGACGAAATTCTCAGGCTTGCATCGATTGCAGTCGCTATGGGTGTTACCAAGTTGCGACTGACAGGCGGTGAGCCATTGCTCGATAAGAAGGTCGTCGACCTGGTTGCCCGACTTGGGGAACTGGATGGCGTGGACGACCTGGCGCTAACGACGAATGCGACATTGCTTGCCCCTATTGCCCAAAGGCTTGCCGGGGCGGGCCTCCATCGCGTGACAGTCAGCCTGGATACGCTCGATGAAGACATATTCAAAGCAATGAGCGGTGGTCGCGGCAAACTTGCAGACGTACTGGAAGGAATAGCGGCGGCTGAGGACGCCGGGCTCACTCCGGTCAAGATAAATGCAGTCGTGCAACGTGGTGTGAATGACCACACCATTCTCGATCTGCTGGATCATTTTCGCGGCAGCGGACATATCGTACGAATGATTGAGTACATGGATGTGGGCAATCGAAATAACTGGCGGGTGGAAGAGGTTGTGGCCTCAAGTGATTTGCTGGACCTGATACAGAATCGGTGGCCGGTCATCCCTGTTGATCCAAGTTATCGTGGTGAGGTCGCCCGCCGCTACAAATATCTGGACGGCGGGGGGGAAATTGGCTTTATCTCGTCAGTAACCGAGCCGTTCTGCGGGAGTTGCAGCCGTGCGCGTCTTTCTGCAGAAGGCGTACTGTATACCTGCCTGTTTGCATCGACCGGAACGAGTTTGCGTGACCCAATGAGGAATGGTGCCAGTGACGCGGAACTTGCTGACATTCTGTCGAGCATCTGGTTACGCCGGGAAGATCGCTACAGTGAATTAAGGGGGCCGGATCAGCCCTTGCAACAGTTGACTAACAAAGTGGAAATGTATCGAGTTGGTGGGTAATGAATGAATGACGAATGGATAAACTGAGTCACATCGATGAGCAGAATCAACCAACGATGGTTGATGTCGGCGACAAGACGGCGACTGCCAGAACGGCGCATGCACGTAGCTTTGTAGTATTTCCTCCGGAAGTGGCAGAACGATTCGCGGACGGTGACATACGTACAGCAAAAGGCCCGGTGTTTTCTACAGCGATCGTCGCCGGCGTTATGGCCGCGAAAAAAACGCATGAGCTGATCCCATTTTGCCATCCGCTCGGCCTCGACAATTGCAACATCTCCATAGCAATGGACAAACAAAAACGCGCTGTTATCGATTGTGTCTGCAAAGTGCACCATCGCACTGGTGTCGAAATGGAAGCCCTGACAGGCGCTAGCATTGCTGCTTTGACTATTTATGACATGTGCAAGGCGCTGTCGCATGACATTCGAATTACGGATACGCAATTGATGGCAAAATCAGGTGGCAAGAGGGATTTTAAACGTGACTGAAGCAACGCTCATTTACGGATTGGTCCTTGCCGGTGGAAAAAGCCGTCGTATGGGCAGCGACAAAGCCCTGCTAACACGCGATGGCAAGACGCAACTAGCTCGCACAGTCAGTTTGCTCGAGCGACATGTCGAGTGCGTATTCGTATCAACAAGATCGGAGCAGGCAGCTGACCAGGAGCGGCAAAAATTCTCTCAGATAGTCGATCAATATGATGACATGGGCCCGATCGCAGGAGTTCTTTCTGCGATGGATGAGCACCCTGACGTCGCCTGGCTGGTGGTTGCGTGCGACCTGCCAAATATCGATGACGCAACGATTTCGGGGCTCATTGACCGGCACTCCGGGGAACATCCGTTTACCGCCTATACAAGCAGCTACGATGGTTTGCCCGAACCGCTGTGTGCTATTTATGGCATTGGTGCGCGACAAATAGTCGATAGTTTTGTTGCCGAAGAGATCAATTGTCCACGCAAGATGCTGATTCGATCGGATACAGAATTGATCGCGCAACCGAATCCGCAGGCACTCGACAACATCAATACGCCAGAGGATCTGGCGAACAGTTCGATCAGGATTGCCGGATGAGCAAATCGATAAATGTTAGATATTTCGCGCTCTTTCGCGAGAATGCGGGGATGGATCAGGAATTAATTGAAAGCGATGCAGAGACTGCCGGCGAGCTGTTCGAGGCGCTAAAGAGCAGGCACGGTTCCTCAGAGCCGCTTGGCCATTGTAAGGTTGCGATCAACGACGAGATGGCAGATTGGGACTCGCCGCTCAACGACGGCGATACCGTATTGCTGTTTCCACCGGTCGCAGGTGGCTGAAACGATGCGGATAGGCGGGGAAGAAATACATCCGGACGAGCTTCGAGTTGAACTGTTCGATCCCGCCGCAGGGGCCTACGTCGCTTTTGAAGGGTGGATTCGGAACAAGAACGAAGGTCATGAAGTCTTGCGGCTCGAATACGAGGCTTATGGCATTATTGCCATAAAAGAAGGCCAGAAAGTAATCGCGGAGGCTCGCGAAAAATATCCGATTTTGCAGGCGCATTGCGTGCACAGGACAGGACTTCTGGAGATAGGTGAATGTGCGGTATGGGTAGGCGTCGCGTCAGCGCATCGCGATGAGGCGTTTCTAGCCTGCCGGTACATCATTGATGAGGTCAAAGTTCGCCTGCCGATCTGGAAAAAAGAGCATTACGTCGACGGCCATTCGGGCTGGGTTAATTGCGAGCGCTGCGCCGCTCACGGGTGAAGTAAATTCCTGCGATCAGTCCGAAGGCCACTCTTGCCGATGCCTGATTTCAGGAATTCAATTTGGCAAGATCGGTTGGCACATCGATATCGATTGCAGCATTTTCGCAAGGCAAACGAACGACGCATTCGGCATGGGTTTCAAGGAGGAAACGCGCGCCCTGATCTCCCTTAAGTTGCACCAACTCCGTGAAATACTTCGCGGGAAAAATCACAGGTGGTCCGCAAGCACCGCCAAATTCACTGCAAACAATGGATTCAGTGGATTCGTCCCACTCATTGATCATCTGTTGAAGATACTCCGCGCTGATCAGTGGCTGATCCGCGAGTAGCAAGAAAACGGCTCCGGCGGTTTCGGCAATTGTTCTGACACCGCAGGCGATGGAACCGGCCATGCCGGCCTCAAAAGCATTGTTATTAATCAAAAACCCCCTTAGCGGCGCACAGGCCTTGTGCACCTCTTGCCAATGGTGTCCCGTGACCAGGACAGAGTGTTCTCGACAGACATTTTCCGCGAGCCGAACGGCACGACAGACAAGATGCATGCCCTCATAACAGGCCAGCTGCTTGAGCGCACCGAACCGACTGGACGTACCGGCGGCCAATACGACGGCAAATAACGGTTTTGAATTCACGGCGCATCACTGTGGCTTGAAGGATGGGCCAGTATCGAAGGATCACTGCTTTGGTGCAACATTAAGCTTAAATTGAGCATCTGGATTGGATGTCACCGGCCTGCCAAGCGCCACCGGATGTGCGCTAGGCAGCGGTGCGCTGAATTGCGCAGCAAATCGGCAAAGGTTAATTCGTTAAAAATCAACGCGTTCAATCTCGAGGACTGTCAAAAGTGCAATAAAACGCTGGCATAATACTTGCTCTGATCTGGCCTTATGTGTATTTGTTGTACTGCAACATAAAGGGTGCAATACACTATGTCAGCATCACAGATCAGCGAATTGGATTTCACGGACAGATCAGTGCGAATTATCAGGTCAATTGCGGACGCCAAGGCGCTTGAAGGCACAGAAGTCGGCATTTCCGACTGGATTGTTATCGACCAGGAACGGATCGATAAATTCGCGAAAGCTACCGACGATTATCAGTGGATTCATGTGGATACCGAGCGAGCGGCAGCGGAGTTGCCGAACGGCAAGACAATCGCGCACGGCTATCTGACGCTGTCACTTATCACCACGCTCACCAAAAATTTCATAAGTGTCGAAAAGCTGACCCGAGCATTGAATTTCGGATGCAACAAGGTTCGCTTCTATACGATGGTGCCGGTTGGCAGTCGGGTTCGTGCTCGCGCGACCATCAAGCAAGCCCGCAAGCGTGGCGGCGCGTTACACCTGTTGTCCGAAGTGAAGGTCGAAGTTGAAGGCGAAAGAAAACCGGCCTGTGTAGCAGAAACGCTTGGCATTTACTTCTTTGAAGAATCCACAGGTGATGCAACAGAAACGCCTCGCCTGAGTGCGGCCGAGTAAGAATTGTCAGGCTGGTTCAGCGAGAATGCAGCCAGCCGGGCAAGAACGAGTACGGGTCATCCTTGATGCTCTCGTTGTAGTTCACCGAGTTTAGTTTCAACAGTTGTTGCATTGATCCATCGATTGCTGCATCGAACAGTTCCGTCGCGCCACCAATATGCTCTTTGCCGATAAATATTTGTGGGATTGTTTTTGCTCCGGTTCTTGCCTCAAGCGCCATACGCATATTGCCACCCAGGTTGTCTTTCTGGTATTCAACGGAGTCCAGGTCGAAAGACCGATAAGGGATCTCGTAACGCGCGAACATCTTGCGCACAGACCAGCAGAATTCGCACCACTCCAACGCATACAAGGTGACCGGATGCTCCGGGTCACTGATTGCTTCGCTCAGCATCGTCAGTGCCGCCTCAGGTGCGGTTGGTCGTTCAGCCTGATCCTGATCTTCATCCGGTTTTGACGGTGGTGGCGCGTCAAACCGATAGCCCGGTGTTGATCGCGCGATGTCGAGTTCCTCTTCTGTCATGTCCTCCGTTATGTCTTCGAACAATGGTGTACTCAGGTATCGCTCACCGGTGTCGGGAAGCATGACCAGCAGCGTTGAACCCTTTTCCGCGGTTTCGCAAATCGTTAGTGCACCGGCAAGCGTTGCTCCGGCCGAAACCCCGACGAAAATCCCTTCTTCGCGAGCTAGCGCGCGAGTCAACCGGAGTGCTTCGCTACCCTTTACAGGCACGATCCGGTCAATCATTTTATCGGTCACCGCATCCTCTGCCAGTCGCGGAATAAAATCAGGGCTCCAGCCTTGCATCAAATGCGGCCGAAATAACGGGTGACTGCCCAATGGGGCGCCATCATCGTCACGTTCCTGGGGAATGCCACTGCCGAGAATCTGCGAATTGTCCGGTTCACACACGATAATCCGGGTAGCGGGACTTTTCTTGCGCAATACCCTGGACACGCCTTTGAGCGTGCCGCCGGTGCCAAATCCAGTCACCCAATAGTCAAGGCGCTCTGCGGCAAAAGCGGCCAGAATCTCAGGCGCCGTCGTAAGCGAATGCGCTTCGGCATTGGCCTCGTTTTCGAATTGCCGACAAAGATACCAGCCGTGTTTCTCAGCCAGCTCGATGGCCTTCTCGAGCATGCCGCTGCCTTTTAGCGCGGCTGGCGTCAGTACCACTTTCGCGCCGAGAAAGCGCATCATTTTGCGTCTCTCAATGCTGAAGTTTTCCGCCATCGTCAGCACCAGTGGGTAACTTTTTTGCGCACAGACCATTGCAAGTCCGATACCGGTATTGCCGCTGGTCGCCTCAATGACGGTCTGGCCCGGCAGCAGGTCTCCGGACTGCTCGGCTCGTTCGATAATATTCAATGCCAGACGATCCTTCACAGACCCCATGGGGTTGAATGACTCAACCTTCACATAAATATTGAAGCCATCCGGCGCGAGCTTGTTGAGTTTGACAACCGGTGTATTGCCGATTGTTTCCAGAATGTTATTGAATTTACGATTCGACATCTGCAGACCCCGTAGTCTGATAACGTGACGATAAAATGCTACCACAGCTCATGCTTCAGGCTGAAGGTCATCCCAACAGTATAATTCGCGTGAAACTCGACTCAAGCAAGAATTGGCGTCCGCCACTTGCGGTGAATCATTTCATGCGGCAATTGCACGATGATGGTGTTCGATCCCGATGGTGCCGACGTACGCTGCGGTTTCTGGTAGATTGCCGGGACGTCCAGGCATATATCTGCAAGGGGATTTTGTATGCACGGTTTGATGATGGATTCACCATTGCTCATTTCAACAATTGTTCGACATGCCGCGCGCCAGTATCCCGATCGCGAGATCGTCTCTGTCACCAGCGACAACCCGCAACACCGGTACGCAATTCGTGACTGCATACCGAGAATACACAAGCTGGCCAACGCGCTGGACAAATTGGGCATCAAGGAAGGTGATCGCGTTGCAACGATGGCATGGAACGACTACCGGCACCTTGAAGCCTATTTCGGCATAGGCGGCGCAGGCTATGTCTGCCATACGATAAACCCGCGCCTGTTCCCGGAACAAATCGTGTTCATCATTAATCATGCCGATGACAAATGGATCATGACCGATCCAATGTTTATTCCATTGCTCGAAAAAATCGCTGATCAAACACCGAATGTCGAGGGTTACATCGTCATGACCAGCGAAGAGAAAATGCCGCAGACGAGCCTGAAGAACGCTATTTGCTATGAGGCAATGATCAAGGATGAAAGTGACAGCTATGTCTGGCCGGAATTGGACGAGAAAGCAGCGGTCGCGCTTTGTTACACGTCAGGAACGACGGGCGATCCGAAAGGTGTTTTGTACAGTCACCGCTCCACTGTCCTGCATGCTTATGCAGGAATTGCCCCTGACGTGCTGAATCTTTCCATTCGTGACTGCGTGCTGCCTGTCGTTCCCTTATTTCACGTCAACGCGTGGGGCATACCGTATTCGGCACTCATGGTCGGGTCAAAACTAGTATTGCCGGGTCCAAAGATGGGCGACGGCGAGGCTTTGTACAACATGATGGCAGCAGAAAATGTGACCATCGCTTTGGGCGTTCCCACTGTATGGCTTGCTTTGCTGCAGTATCTGGAAAGCTCCGGAAATCGGCTCGACAAGCTCGAACGCACAGTGATCGGGGGAGCTGCGGTTCCAGAGTCAATGATTCGCGAATTTCGAGACAAACATGACGTTGTCGTTCACCAGGGGTGGGGAATGACGGAGACGAGTCCGCTGGGTGTCATTAATTCCCTCAAACCAGGCATGGAGGATCTTCCGCCGGATGAAATCCTGGCGATCCAGACCAAGGCAGGTCGTGGCATATTTGGTATTGAAATGCGAATTGTCGATGACGATCAAAACGAGTTGCCCTGGGATGGTGTCGCGTTTGGTGCATTACAGGTACGAGGGCCGTGGGTTTGCAGTGACTATTATCGACTCGAGGGCAATGCTGGCAGTCACACTGATGACGGGTGGTTCGAGACGGGAGATGTATCGAAAATTGATCCCGCGGGCTTCATGCAAATAACCGATCGAACCAAGGATGTCATCAAGTCGGGGGGTGAATGGATCAGTTCCATAGAAATTGAAAATGTCGCAGTGTGTCATCCAGCGGTGGCCGAGGCGGCGGTCATCGGTGTTGCGCACCCGAAATGGACTGAGCGTCCCCTGTTGATTGTCATCAAAGCTGAGGGCAAGGAAATCACAAAAGAGGAGATGCAAGCGTGGTTCGATGGCAAAATAGCCAAGTGGTGGTATCCAGATGATGTCGTGTTCGTTGACGAAATACCGCATACGGCGACGGGGAAAATAAAGAAAGTGGCGTTGCGCGAACAATTCGCCGACTACCAATTACCAGCTGACGGTTAGAAAAGTATTCTTTTCATTATTTACTTAAAAGAAAACGTGAGGGATTAAAATGTCTGAGGCATTGCGCCTGTTTGGATCAAGAGCAATCGTTACGGGTGCCAGCAATGGTATTGGTGAGGCGATTGTGCGTACTTTAGTCAAACAAGGTGGTTCTGTTTTTGCTGTCGATAAGCCCGACAGCGGAATAGAAACCTATTTCAAGAAGCTACGAAACGTAACGCCGTACGCGGCGTCAGTTGCAGACAAGGACTCTGCAATTGAAATGGTTCGGCAAGCAAACGAGGCGCTCGACGGCCTGGATATCGTGGTGAACAATTCCTCGATTCAGGCGGGCGCGGTCATGAGCGACAATGACGAAACCGAGCTGGAGCAATTTCTGGAGAGGAAGATTCAGTTGTACGCAGCGACTTCGCGCGCAGCATTTCCTTTCCTGGAAAAAAGCCCGGCTGGACGCATCATCAACATGGGATGCAATCGGAGTGCATTCTCCCGGGATGGAGAAGCAGCCTACAGGAAATCGCAAGATGCCGTTGCCGAGTTGACCCTGACACTCGCGGCTGAGGCAGGACCGATTGGAACGACTGTAAACTACGTGCAACCGGGAGCCGTCATGACGCCGACGAGTCGGCGGATATTCGCCGATGACAAGGCACTGCGGGATTATTGTATTAATCACTCAGCGGCAAAGCGTCTCGGCGATCCTGTGGATATCGCGAAAGTCGTTCTCTTTCTCGCCAGTGATGATGCAGTTTTTGTCAGTGGCACAGGGGTAGTGGCTGATGGCGGGCGAGTCAAGGATAATGGGTGAGCAGCGCAATGCATCCGGTGCTCGATGATCTGATTTTCCTGCTGAGCCTCGAACGCATCGAGGACAACATATTCCGCGGCGAAAGCCGCGACATCGGTAGTGCACAGGTGTTCGGCGGACAGGTACTCGGCCAGGCGCTTTCCGCGGCACACCACACCGTTGACGGTCGAGTAGCGCACTCGTTACACGCCTATTTTTTGCGCCGTGGCGACATGCAAGCGCCGATTATTTACGAAGTAGATCGTGCTCGAGACGGTGGCAGTTTTTCAGTGCGTCGTGTCGTTGCCATTCAACACGGCCGTCCGATTTTTAATATGGCAGCCTCTTTCCAGAAACCCGAAAACGGCCTGGAGCATCACGCTGCCATGCCAGTTGTCGAGGGACCGGAAGGTCTGCAGGATGTTACCGAGTTGTCGGCCAAGCGTCTGGAATTGATCCCGGAGAAAATGCGCCGATTCCTGACCGACAAGCGACCCTTCGAATTCCGACCGGTTCAGGCCATCAGTTTCGATAATCCACAGGCGCTCCCGCCAGTAAAGCAGGTGTGGATTCGCTCGGTCGATAAGCTGCCGGACGATGCGCCCCTGCATCAAAATCTGCTGGCGTATGTTTCGGATTATGAACTTTTGGGTACCAGTGTGTTGCCGCATGCGTTGCCATTCGGGCGGGGCAGGGTGCAAATGGCCAGTCTCGATCATGCGCTATGGTTTCATCGTGCATGCCGTGTCGATGAATGGCTGTTGTATTCTTTCGACAGCCCCAATGCGTCCGGCGCCAGGGGTTTTGCACGCGGCCAGTTTTTCAAACAGGACGGAACACTGGTCGCATCAACGGCGCAGGAAGGCCTGGTCCGAGTCCTGGATGAGCACGGCAAAAAAGACAGGAATTCCGATTCTCGCCTGCAAGTATAGGTGCGGTACTACCGGTCAGAATTAGTCTGCGGATGCACTCGCCACACTCAGAAATTCACTGTATCGCCTGGCATTGTCGACATAAATACGAGCTGAATACCGCAGCAATTCAAGTTCTTCGGACTTAAGTTTTCTTTTCAGCTTTGCAGGTGAGCCCAGGATCAGTACGCCGTCCGGATATTCGCTGCCTTCAGTCACAAGCGTGTTGGCCCCTACAATACAGTTTCGCCCGATCCTCGCATTATTCAGTATCGTGCTACCTATGCCTATCAGTGAACCATCGCCAATCCCGCAACCGTGCAGCGTGACCTGGTGACCTATCGTTACATTATCGCCGACATCAAGTTCGGTGCCGGGATCGGTGTGCAGGATCGAACCATCCTGAATATTGCTGTTTTCACCGATATTGATCCAATCGTTGTCGCCCCGAAGCACCGTATTGAACCACACGCTGACACGCGCCTTGAGCCTGACAGAGCCAATAATTCGGGCACCCGGCGCAATGAAATGCCCGTCACCCTCAAAAACGGGTTTGCGGTCACCTAACGCATAGATCACCCGACGTTGGCCTGGTCTGCGACCGCTTTTGCTGCCGCGGCAACGGCATCCGGGTCGCCAAGAAAACTACTGGACGTGGGTTGCAGGTCATCGTCCAGTTCGTACAGCAATGGAATGCCTGTTGGAATGTTGAATCCGGTTATTTCGTCTTCTGAAATCCGGTCGAGCATTTTGACCAGAGCCCTGAGACTATTGCCATGTGCCGCAATCAACACATTTTTCCCGGCACGCAACTCGGGCGCGATCAATTCCTGCCAGCATGGTTTGACGCGTTCAAGAGTGGTGGCCAGTGACTCGCTGACGGGCAGGTTTGCTATATTCGCGTAGCGGGCATCATGCGAAGGATGGCGTTCGTCATCGACAGAAAGTGGCGGCGGGGCAGTGGCGTAACTGCGCCGCCAAATGTGCACTTGCTCTGCGCCATACTTCGCGGTTGTCTCCGCCTTGTTCAGCCCCTGCAACGCGCCGTAATGCCGCTCATTAAGGCGCCAGTCCCGAATCACCGGAATCCATGTGCGATCAAGCTCATCCATAATGACCCAAAGGGTTCGAATGGCGCGCTGCAGTACAGATGTAAATGCGATGTCAAATTCAAACTCCAGATCGGCAAGCATCTTGCCCGCATCGTGCGCTTCCTGGCGACCCTGATCGGTCAAATCTACATCGGTCCAGCCCGTGAACAGATTCTTCAGGTTCCAGTCACTTTGACCGTGACGGCACAGTACAAGTTTACCGGCCATGCTGATCATTCTCCTTTGAAGTCGTAGTTAGCCGTTCGATTCATCCTGCAGCGAGAACACCGCAACCAAACAACATGAGGGGTTGTCGTTTTAGTCCGAGATGAACTTGCGTAATTCCTGGGCTGCGACCGACAAGGTGGCGAAGTCGATATCCTCCCGCAATTTCATCTCGCGAAGAATGAGATCAAATTTGCTGACTGACACCGCGTTCTTCTCGGCCCATCGGTGGAATTGTTCGCTCGGAGTAAGACGGCTTCTCCGTTTTAGCAATTGCGTCGCAAGTGTTCGCCGTACCGCATAGAATTCATCACGCAGATTGCCACGAGCCATCGCCTGCCAGCGTCCATCGACGGCCAGACTTTCAACAGATTGATGTAACCACACGATTCCCAGACGCTCGCTGACCAGCGAGTACATTTTCGCAGTCTCGACGACATCCTTCTTGAACATGACTGACAAATCGGCGATGTCCAGCCCACCTCGAGTCAACAATAATCCAGCCATCTTGCGAGCGAGCACATCGGGCACGCCGACCGCGGTTAATCCATTGATTGCAGCATGCTGCCTCTCTTTTCCGGAGCCGACAACAAAACTGTTGGCCTTGCCATAAACGATCTTCATCGGGGCTTTCAAGCGTTTGACAGCAGCGACAATATCAAGATCATCGCCGAAGTGTTCGATAAGCCAGTAACATGCGTGCCGCATAATTCGACTCACTTCAAACAGCATGTTTTGCTGTTGTGTTGCCGGTATCTTGTTGTCGAGCGCCTCAATCGATCCCCATATCTGGTTTGCCCGGCAAACTTCGCGTGTAACAACATAAGCGCGGGCAATGGTAACGACATTCGCGCCTGTATCTTGTTGCATACGCTGCACAAATGCCGGGCCCATCCGGTTGACAATGTCGTTGGCGATCAAAGTCGCGAGTATTTCCCGACTGAGTCGATGTGTCGGGATCAGGTCCCGGTAGCGACGTCGCAACACAGGAGGAAAATAGCGCAGCGGATCTGTTGTCAAAAAGTCTTCGAGTGCTTCGGTCGAGCCGGTCAGCCCGTTGTATAAATCGATTTTTGCATAGCTCAGGACAACAGCGAATTCCGGACGAGTCAGCCCCTGCTTACGCTGCCGACGCTCATCAATTTCCGCTTCGTCGGGCAGGTATTCTATATCTCGATCCAGCAAGCCGGTTTTTTCCAGATTGGTGATCAGGCGAGCCGTTTCATCCAGCCGCTCGACGGCGCGAGCTTCCATCATGCTAATGGCCTGTGTTTGCAGGTAGTTACTGCGTAACACGAATTTCGCAACCTCATCTGTCATTTCGACGAGCAGTGCATTTCGTTTGGTCCGGCTCAGGCGCTTGCTTTGCTCGGCATCGCCCAAAAGAATCTTGATGTTCACTTCGCGGTCGGAACAATCTACGCCCGCTGAGTTATCGATAAAGTCGGTATTCACCCTGCCACCGTTGAGGCTGTATTCGATCCGTGCACGTTGCGTCAGCCCAAGATTGCCACCTTCGCCAATAACTTTGCACCGCAACTGATTGGCATCGACCCGGACATTGTCATTGCCACGATCACCGACATCAGCGTGGCTTTCCGAACTTGCCTTGACGTAGGTTCCAATGCCACCGTTCCAGAGTAGATCGACTTGCATCTTCAGGATTGCCTGAATGAGTTGCAGTGGTCGTATCGTTGTTTCGCTCAAGTTGAGCAAATTTCGTACAGCAGATGACAAGCGTATTTGCTTGGCGTGACGCGAATAGATACCACCGCCGGTCGAAATTATTGATTCGTCAAAATCGCTCCATCGTGATCGCGGCAATTTGAAAAGACGCCGGCGTTCACGAAAACTAGCCGCCATATTCGGCTCCGGATCGAGAAAAATGTGCTCGTGATTAAACGCCGCGACCAATTTGATCTTCCTGGACAGAAGCATTCCGTTGCCAAAGACGTCACCGGCCATATCTCCAATCCCCGCTACGGTGAACGGGTCAGACTGAACATCGACTCCCTGTTCCCGAAAGTGTCTGCGCACTGCTTCCCATGCACCCCTCGCGGTAATACCCATTTTCTTATGGTCGTAGCCAACCGAGCCACCAGAGGCAAATGCGTCATCCAGCCAATAGTTGTATTTGGCTGATAGTTCATTGGCGATGTCGGAGAAGGTCGCCGTTCCTTTGTCCGCAGCGACAACCAGGTATGGATCATCCGGGTCGCGACGGACAACGTCCTTTGGCGGAACGACCTTTCCGTCGACGATGTTGTCGGTCAGGTCAAGCAGTCCGGAAATGAATTTCTTATAACAAAATATGCCCTCTTTCAGGATAAGATCACGATCACCTTCGGGCAAATGCTTCGGCACGAATCCACCCTTGGCGCCGGTGGGCACAATGACTGTATTTTTGACGACTTGTGCTTTCATGAGGCCAAGCACTTCGGTGCGAAAATCCTCGCGACGGTCCGACCATCGAATTCCGCCACGGGCGATATCGCCACCCCGCAAATGGACGCCCTCGACGTCCGGTGCGTAAACAAAAATTTCGAATTTTGGTCGTGGCAATGGAACTTCGGGTAACTTGCCCGGGTCAAGTTTTATTGAAATACAAGGCTTGTGTTCGCCGTCGTCGGACTGGAAGTAATTGGTGCGCAATGTAGCGCTAACGACGCCGGAAAACGCGCTTAAAATTCGATCTTCATCAAGATTGCGAGCTCGCGAGATTCCCTTTTTGATGCGCGTCTTGCAGGCTTCAAGTTCCTTTGATCTTTTCTTCTTGGCGATTGATGGATCGAATTGCAATTCAAACTGCTGCACCAGCGCGTTGGCTAGCCTGGCGTGTGCGACCAGCACGTCCTGCATGTAATCCTGGCTGAAAGGGATGCTCAATTGTTGCAGATATTTGCTGAAACATCGCACCAGGGACACTTGCCGCCAATCAAGATTGGCGGCTAAGATGAGGCGATTGAAGCCATCGTTTTCTGCCTCACCCGAAAGGACCTTTTGAAAGCAATCCTGAAATCGCACGGCCGCGATGTCGATATCCAGTTCGGCCGCCCTGGTGTATCGAAGTTCAAAATCCTGAATCCAGAATTGTCGCTCCTCCCGAATACGAATTTCGTAGGGTCGTTCGCTGTACACCTCGACGCCCATTTCCTCGAGTATCGGCAATACATGGGATAGCAAGAGAGGATTGTCGGCGCGAAACGTCCTGAAGTTCAGTTGATTTTCTTCGCCGTCTCTGCGCTTGTGCAACAACAGGAAGTCGTCATGTTGACCCTTCAACAGACCATCCATGCGTTTGACGTCAAGGCAGGCAGTCGATGGGTTCATGTCGCTTTCGTAAGCCGGAGGGAAACCACCACCATACTCACTGAACAGGGTATGCCCCTCTTCAAAACCGAATCGCTCGTCCAATTGCACGCGCAACTTATCCGACCAGGTGACGACCGCTTCGGCGATTGAATCTTCAATTTGGCGGAAGCTGATGCGTGGGCGTTCACCGTTGGGCGTCCTCACGATGATATGTGCACGTGCCAGGGGCGAATCCGATATTTCGACACTGGTATCCACCGATGTGCCATCGAATGCGTCCAGAAGAATTTTCTCAATTTTCCGACGCACAGCGGTTGTGTATTTCTCGCGGGGTACGTAAACGAGGCAGGAAAAAAATCGGCGAAAGGTATCGCGCCGTACGAAGAAACGCACTTTGTGGCGCTCTTGCAGGTTTAATACGCCGTTTGTCGTTCTGACAAGATCTTGAATGGAGCTTTGGAACAACTCGTCACGTGGAAACGAGTCGAGAATGTGAAACAACGCTTTGCCGCGGTGTCCTGCCGGGTCCAGCCCGGATCGTTCCAGAACCCGCCGGACCTTAAGTCTCAGCAGGGGTATGTTCCTTGGGTTCTCGCTGTAGGCAATCGATGTGAACAGGCCGATAAAGCGCATTTCACCGATGGCGTTACCTTTCGTGTCGTACTTCTTCACACCAACGTAATCGAGGTAGCCGTGCCGATGCACGGTGGCCCTGGAATTCGCTTTGGTTAGTATCAACCAGTCTTTCGTACGGACATGACGTTGCATTTCCCTGGTCATTTCAATCGTGCGACCACCCCTGTCTTCGTTTGAAAGCACACCCAGTCCGCTGCCTTTTACGGCACGGAGATAGAGCTTTTTGCCACGCGGCTTCAGTTCGTATTCGCGATAACCGAGAAAAGTGAAATGATCGTCGGCCATCCATTGCAGCAGCTCTTTGCTTTCCGAGCGTAATTCTTCGTCTGCTCGAAGGGGCCCGAGGTCAAGCGATTGCTTGGCCTCATGCATTTTATTTCGGATAGCGTGCCAGTCGCGCACCGCGACCCGGACATCGGCAAGGACTTTGAAAATTTCATGCTCGATGATATTCAGGTGGTGCTCATCGGTCTCCTTGTCAATCGCAAAGCGCACGAACGATTCGACTCGCCCGCCTTTTTCTTTCAGTGAGCCGATCTTCTTGAGACGACCCTTCCCATCACGGAATACGCGCAGAACCGGATGAACCGTAATGTGTATGTTTAAATTTTGCCGATTGATGGCTGCCGACACCGAATCGACCAGAAACGGCATATCGTCGTTGACCATTTCGACAATGGTGTAGGGCGAATCATAGCCGTGCTCTTTTTCTGTTGGATTGAATATTCTGACAAGCGCTTTTCCCTTGCGCTTGGTCTTTGCGAATTGCAGGTGTGACAGTGCCGCGCGCGCCATCACATTCGGGGCACGTCCCTGCATGTCCTCATAAGCGACATCTCCAAAATACTGGCGCAAAAAAAGTGTAATTTGTTTGCGCTCGCCAAGGACAGCGGACTTTACTCGCGATGCTGTGATTTCCTTGACGAGACTTTGCGTAACGTCGGTATGGCGACGGTGCGGTTTTGCCACTGCAGGTGCTCCTGCCAGAGTATTAATTAATTCGCTGCACTCTATACCTAATTACTGTGGTTTTCCCAAGTCTTCGATGACCGCTGCGAGAAATCGACATGCGTCGCCACCGGTCACGCAGCGATGATCAAATGTCAGTGACAGCGGCATGCGTCTGTGTACTTCGATACCACCCATCACTGCCACGACATCGTGCTGCAATTTGCCTGTGCCCAAAATAGCCACGGTCGGTGGCACCATCAGAGGTGTTGCGTAACGGCCAGCGAGCATGCCAAAGTTTGACAGGGTAATGGTGTAATTGAGCATGTCCTGGGGTGCCACGGTTCGATCCATCGTAGCCTTCTTAAGATCGGCTACGGCGCCGCGAATCTTCTCCAGCGACATCGCCTCGACGTTGCGAATGACCGGGACGATCAGGCCATCGGGCGTGTCCACTGCCATAGCGACATCAACGCGTGATTCTTTTTGGTGGCTCATGCTGTCGGCGTAATAAAAGCCGTTCAAAGCCGGCTCTGCGGCACACCCTGCCGCCAACGCGCGCAATACGCGGACCGTGAAGTCTTTCTTGTTCAACCAGTCGTTAATGTCGGCATCGTCGAAAATGGTGCAAGCTGCCACTTCGTCCCGGTGCAGGCTCATGCTCTGTGCCATCGCTCGCCGCGGGCCGCGCAGCGGTTCGGCCTGGCCTGTTGGAGCGCTGCTGCGTCGTACCGGAGGCTTACTCGTTTGAGGCTCTTGTGTGCTCTGGTGGTGCTGGTTGAGATCGGCAATTGTTACTTGTCCGTTCTTGCCGCTGGGGTTAACGGCGGCCAGATCAATGCCCAGTCGTTTGGCCTCTGTCCGGACCGATGGCGTGGCTTTTATTCGCCCGGTCTTGTTTTTTCGGCTGCGACCGGGAATCGCCGTTTCTTCCAGAACTTCATTACCGGTCGGCATATTGCCGACAACCGTTGCTGCGGATTGCTCTTTTTTTACGGGTGCCGCGGCAGCGTCTTGCGATGCCTCATCAAAATCGACGAGCGGCGCGCCGGTCGGCACGATATCGCCTGTATTTGCATACAATTTGGTGATGACACCTGACTGAGGCGAGGGCACTTCGACCACGGCTTTCGCCGTTTCTACCGAGACCAGTGGATCGTCAGTTCTTATAGTGTCACCCTCAGCCACGTGCCATTCGACGATCTCGGCTTCGGGCAGGCCTTCGCCGAGATCGGGTAAATTAAAGGTACTCATACGGATTCAGTCTCGTGCTAGTTTTCGAACGTTTCTTTTATTGTATCGACAATTTTTCTGACGCTGGGCATATAGTCCATTTCACGTCGGAACAACGGCATGATTACATCGTAGCCGGTGACACGGCGGATGGGTGCCTCAAGATCGTACATTCCTTTTTCGGCCACGATTGCCGCTACTTCGGCACCCACACCACAGGTCCGTGCCGCCTCATGCACGATGACCAGTCTACCGGTCTTTTGCACGGATTCCAGAATGGTCTCGTAGTCTAGCGGGCTGATGGTTGCAAGATCGATAACTTCGCAACTGATGCCTTCCTCCGCGAGTTGTTCAGCCGCTTTCATCGTCTCCAGGGTCATCGCTCCCCAGGTCACTATAGTTACATCGGTACCTTCACGCAGGATATAACAAACGTCCAGTGGCAGCGCTTTGCCATTATCTTCGACGTTCTGTTTGTTCAATCTGTAAATACGTTTTGGTTCAAGAAAAATGACGGGATCCGGGTCACGAATGGCAGCCAGAAGCAGTCCGTATGCGCGAGTGGGAGACGAGGGGATGACGACACGAATTCCCGGCATATGTGCAAAAATTGCCTCCGTGCTCTCCGAATGATGCTCAGGTGCGTGAATGCCACCGCCGAATGGAGCTCTTAATACCATCGGGCAAGTCAGCCGACCACGAGTTCGGTTACGCATTCGTCCGGCGTGGCTGATGATCTGATCGACAGTCGGATAGATGAAACCCATGAACTGGATTTCGGCAACCGGCCGCATGCCCTGAGCGGCCATTCCTATGGAAATTCCGGCAATCATGCCTTCAGCCAGAGGCGTGTCCTGAACACGGTCTGCGCCAAAGCGTTTTTGCAGCCCCGCCGTCGCGCGGAACACACCGCCATTTACGCCCACGTCCTCGCCCAGGACAACGACACTGGGGTCGTGCTCAAGCTCCCACGCCATCGCCATTGTCAGCGCATCGATGAGGGCCACTTCAGCCATGCGGATCTCCATTCGAGCCGTCGTAGCGGATCGCATGTTCACGCTGTTCTTCCAGAAGTTCCGGCCACTCGGCATACATGTAATCGAACATGGATTCGATGCTCGGTTTGGGAGTATCCAGGTAAAGCTTTACAGCAGCAGCAACTTTGGCCGCAGCATCTTTCTGCAGCGCGGCTTCTTTTTTCTCGTCCCAAACGCCCAGGTCGGTAAGATACTGTCGAATTCTGGGGAGTGGCTCGACGGCACGAGCTTTCTCGACGTCTTCATCCTTGCGGTAACGACTCGAATCATCGGCCGTCGTATGGTCACTCAGTCGATAGGTGACCGCCTCAATCAGGCATGGCCCTTCACCGTTACGCGCGCGCGCCAGGGCTCGTTCCACCCAGTGCCGTACCGCGATTATGTCATTGCCATCGACCTGAATGCCCGGGATGCCGGCAGCAACTGATTTCTGCGCCAGCGTCTTGGAAGCTGTCTGCATTTCAATGGGCAAGGATATCGCCCATTTGTTGTTCACAACCATGAAAACAACCGGAAGTTTTCGTGCCCCGGCAATGTTCATGGCCTCGTAAAAGGCCCCTTCAGACGTTCCGCCATCGCCGTTTATGGAAACGGCGCAACGATCTTCCCCGCGCAATTGAAACGCCATTGCCGCACCAGCCGCATGCAAGCACTGTGTGGCTATCGGTACACAAAACGGAAAGTCATTGCGCGGTCCCGCGATATCGCTGCCACGCTCGTCACCCCCCCAATAAAGAAGGATTTCCGTCATCGTCACACCGCGGCATAGCATCGCCCCGTATTCACGGTAACTCGGGGCAAGAACGTCATCCGGCCGCATCGCCGCTGCAATGCCTACGTGAGTTGCTTCATGTCCCAGGCAGGACGCGTAGGTTCCCAGCTTGCCTGTTCGCTGCAGATTGACCGCTTTGGTATCGAAAACGCGAGTCTCCGTCATCAGAGAGTACATCTCGATCAGCTTGTCAGTATCCGTTGCCAGCGCGGGCACGTCATCGCTTGGCTTCCCGTCCGGGTCCAGGAATTGGCTGTATTGAACCTCGAAATCTGCGATGGTTTCCAACAACTACTCCAGTGTGTTGTGAGCAGACTCCCGATACCCTGAATCCGGTGCGTCTGAACAAACCGGGGGTGGTGCATGTGAAGGGCCGGCATTATACATTACGGCCGGCAGCCCGCAGGGCAGTATCCCTACCGACAATGTGGTAAGCCGCAGCGGGTTGACTTGAGCGCATCGTTGCGGGGCAGATCTTGTTTGAACGACACACTGGCCAGAGCGCGTGCATTCGCTGGGCGCAAATTCTATTGATTTGTGGGTTGACCAGGATCGACAAACAACTCGGATTTCGCGTAAAGCTTGTCAATGACCTTATCAAGGACTTCGATCTCTTCCGCAGAAAGATTGGACAACAGGTCCGACTCCATCTGCAGAGCCAGGGGTGTGACTTCGTTATGGAGTTCCAGGCCCTTTTCTGACAAATTCAGGATGGATCGGCGACGATCAGCATCCGCAAACTGGCGGTCGATGCGTCCATTCCGGATCAGTTTCGTAACAGCACGGCTCACCGCGACTTTATCCATGACCGTACGTTCGGCCACTTCGACTGCAGAGAGGCCAGGAAATTGGCCAACGATCGCAATAACACGCCACTCCGGGATCGAGAGGTTGAAGCGGTCCCTGTAAACAGTGGCTATGGAATGGCTGACCGAGTGTGACAAGATCGCCAAACGATAGGGCAGAAATTTTTCCAGATTCAGGTCTGTGCTCATAGCGGCATTCTTTGCGTCGGGCGCGGGCGTTCCGCAATCCATGCCCGCAATCATACTGGACTCCAGTCAGATTCCAAATGTTGCCTGTCATGGCAGCCTCGATCCACATCGTTCACGAGGTTCCAGGTCAGTGTGGCTTATGGCAAGTGCGCCGAATGCAGGTACTTTCCCGACTGCATCTCTATAAGCCGGCTCCGGGTCCGCTCAAACTCGAATTGAAGCCGCTTGCCCTGGTACAACGCGTTGACGGGTTCTGCAGAAGAAAGGACAAGTTTCACACGCCGATCGTAAAACTCGTCCACCAGTGCAATGAAGCGCCGCGCTGCGTCATCAAGCTCACTGCCAAGTACGGGGACGTTTGAAATTATGACTGTCTGGTAGTAGCGCGCGATCTCAATGTAGTCCTGCTGGCTGCGCGGTCCGCCACAAATGTCTTTAAAAGCGAACCACACAACGCCCTCCGCGGCACCGAGTGTCGGGATGGGTCGTCCCAGGATATCGATCGTGCCAGCCGCGTCGATCTTGCTGGAAGCGATTCGTTGGATGCAATGTGACAAGTGTATTTCTGTGTCGTCATCTGCACTGGAAAAAAACGTACCCGCTTCTTGCAATAATTGAAGTCGATAGTCTGTTCCACCATCGAGTTGGATAACTCGGGTGTGATTTCGCAGCAGGTCTATTACAGGCAGAAAACGTTCCCGCTGGAGTCCGTCTTTGTATAATTCATCCGGTCGTGCATTGGAGGTTGCGACAAGAGTGACGCCATGGCGAAACAGGCATTCCAAAAGTCGGCCGAGAATCATCGCGTCGCCAATATCACTGACAAAGAACTCGTCGAAACAAAGTACCCTGGTTTCCTCGGCAATCGATTTCGCTACCTGATCCAGAGGGTCTTCCACTCCTTCGACTGACTTTAGACGTGCGTGAACCTCACTCATCATGCGGTGGAAGTGAACTCTTCTTTTTCTTGTGATTGCGAGCGTTTCGAAGAAAAGATCCATCAGGAAAGTCTTGCCCTGTCCAACACCGCCCCACAAATAAATGCCGGGAACCAGTGGTCGCGATTTTCGAAAAAGCAGAAATTTCAGGAAGCTGTTGCGATGCGAGTCAGCGTCGACCAGGCGATTCTGCAACTCGAGGAGTTGTTCTACAACCCGAGCCTGCGCTTCGTCCGGGATGAGTCCTTCAGTGGCCGCATACGCGGTAACAATGTTCAATCTGTGAATGAGTCCGGGAATGTCAGTTGCCTGACGATTATCAGCGCCAGAGGTTACCTTGCGTTCGCGATGGCTGCTAGTACTCCGTGAATATCACCTTGACGGAGTACTGGCCCAAACGCCAAAAGGCTTCCCGCTTACCAATGCAGGCGCTCAGCCAACGGGCTAGAATAAGCGCTCCTTTCGCACGACGTAGATATTATGAATGAACCGGTAGAACGCGAGTCGATGGAGTTCGATGTGGTCATTGTCGGCGCCGGGCCTGCTGGTCTGGCAACCGCTTGCAAATTGCTGCAGCTTGCGACTGCCGAGGGCAAGGAGTTGTCAGTTGTAGTTGTCGAAAAGGGAGCCGAAATTGGTGCCCATATTTTGTCTGGCAATATATTCGAGCCACATTCGCTGGATGAGCTGTTTCCCGACTGGGAGTCTGAAGGGGCGCCGCTCAAGACCCCTGTTAAAAGGGACGTCATCCACTATCTGACCGGCAAAACAAAATCCATCCGAGTGCCGGGCTTCTTGCTGCCAAAGCCGATGCACAACAAAGGTAACTACATCATCAGTCTCGGCCGTCTCTGCCAGTGGCTTGGAGAAAAGGCAGAGGCGCTTGGTGCCAACTTGTTCCCGGGGTTTGCCGCCGCGAAAATTCTCTTTGACGCCGATGGTCGAGTTAGAGGCGTCACCACCAGTGACATGGGTATTGGCAAAGATGGTCAGCAAAAACCGGGTTTTGAGCCGGGTTATGACCTGATCGGAAAATACACGGTTTTCGCGGAAGGATGTCGTGGCAATCTCGGTGAAGAACTAATGGAGCGGTTTGGATTGCGCGAAGATGCGGATCCGCAGCACTATGGCATCGGCCTGAAAGAAATATGGGAGATAGATCCAGCGAAACACGAACCAGGCCTCGTTACGCATACAATGGGTTGGCCACTGGACAACGCGACCGAGGGCGGTGGCTTCGTTTATCACGCGGAAAAGAACCAGCTTTTCCTGGGCCTGATTATTGCGCTCAACTACAAGAATCCGTCTCTATCGCCGTTCGAAGAATTTCAGCGCTGGAAACACCACCCGAAAATTGCGCACCTGCTTGATGGCGGCAAGCGGATTTCCTACGGCGCACGCGCGGTAAACAAAGGCGGCCTGCAGTCACTGCCAAAACTGGCTTTTCCGGGCGGCGTTCTGGTTGGGTGTGACGCGGGATTTCTCAACGGCGTGAAAATCAAAGGCGCTCATGCGGCGATCAAGAGCGGGATCATGGCGGCAGAGAGTATTCACGATGCGTTGATCGAGAATAGCGATGGTGGCACCGAACTCAGTTCGTACGAGCAGAAATTTAAAGATTCATGGCTGTATGACGAACTGTATCGAGCGAGAAACTTCGGGCCGGCCCTGCATAAGTTCGGCACTTTTCTCGGCGCTGCATTTACATTCGTTGATCAGAATATTTTTCGTGGCAAGCTGCCATTCACATGGCACAACACCGAGCCAGATAACGAATCGTTGTTGAAATCCAATGACACCACTGTGATCGCATATCCCAAACCGGACGGCATTATCAGTTTCGATCTTACATCCTCGGTATTCATGTCCAGCACCAATCACGAAGAGGACCAACCGGCCCACCTGACGCTCAAAGACCCATCGGTTCCGATCGACTACAACCTGGTCAATTTCGACGAACCTGCGCAGCGCTATTGTCCGGTGGGTGTCTACGAAATTATCATGGAAAACGACAAACCGCGATTCCAAATCAACGCGCAAAATTGCGTTCACTGCAAAACCTGCGATATCAAGGATCCGACGCAAAACATCGTCTGGGTCGTTCCGGAAGGGGGCGGTGGGCCGAATTATTCAGGGATGTAGGGGGGGTTCGTCAGCGTTCCGGTTCGAATTTGTAGACCTGCGATCTGTTTTTTTATTGATCTTCGCAGGCCTGTTGGCCTGCGGTTTCTCTTTGTGCACTTCTTAACGAGGCTGCATCCGTATCGCTCCGTCCAGGCGGATGGTCTCCCCATTGATCATCGTGTTGCCGTAAATGCAGGCGACTAAATCCGCATACTCATCCGGCCGGCCGAGTCTTGGTGGGAATGGGACCTGCGAGCCGAGTGATTCCTGGAGCTCGTCGCTCATACCGGCAACCATCGGTGTACGGAAAATACCCGGCGCGATGGTATTCACTCTTACGCCAATGCGGGCGAATTCGCGTGCCAGCGGCAACATCATGCTA
>Ga0209988_10000023_pt1 | contig 71064 bp, 80 predicted proteins | sample N075metaG_FD_183115 | JGI IMG/M metagenome (GOLD analysis project Ga0209988, IMG submission 183115) | Deep subsurface microbial communities from Kermadec Trench to uncover new lineages of life (NeLLi) - N075 metaG (SPAdes) (version 2) | ecosystem: Environmental > Aquatic > Marine > Ocean trench... | reverse complement strand
CCGTCTCGAACCGATCCCAAACCTCAGACTTCTCCAACTCTGACAACCGTTGCAACACCAACCTCCACGTCGAGAACCCACAACTCTCACCGAAAGGTGATGCAACGACCCCCTGAAATCACAGCACATATGGGCGGCTACCACGACCAACTCTGACTACCCAATGTTGCTGGTCGTGGACGGGGAGGTCAGGTGGCTTTTGCTTCGAGCAGGCTCTTCAGCCTGTCAACGTCTGCCTGGTTTTGTTTTCGTCCGATGCGTCCGAACAATGGCCCCATAAGCCGATAAACACCTGTGGGTTCAACATCGGCCACCAAGGTGAACCTTGTGACCCCGTCTACCGGTTCGAGGCGGTAACCACCCGATCCGCCAAAGGGTCCTTCCACAAGCTCCCAGTCAACAGACGACCCAGGCTCGATAGCTACCACTCGCCATTCGGTAACGGTCTTGCCAGCACGTAGATAGCCCTCCGACCCGAGTCCGAGAGGCGGATCAGAAATCCACCCCGACTCGGTGGCTCCTGTCCTCCACTGAACATCATTGGAGGGATCGGCAACGAACTCATAAACATCGTCGCAGGATCGCCCAATCACGGTTGTGGCACTCATCTCCATGCAAAACAAGAACCTACCCACATGACGGGCCGCATATAACGGCACTTATGTGTGGGGGGTGGAGGATGCATATTGCCGTGTCAGGAGGTCAGTGCATCATCGGTCGTGGCCGGTCGATGGCTCCAGGATGACAACGGCGGTCTCAGCGGACCGGAGCGCCGCGTAGCCGTCCAGGTTCGTGTCCAGTTCGCGCCACCGGCCCCGTCGGTTGGCGGCGTTAGGCCCGACTTCTGGAACGCCAGCTTGCCGATTAGCTCTGTTCAACTCGGTCTCGGATGCGTAGGGTCCAATTCTACGATTAGAAAGGTGGCTGATGAACCGCCGAATTGGTGTCCTGTACCTAGCCCTGGCACTAGCCATGGTTGTCTCGGCATGTGAGGGTGGGGTTGAAGTGGGGAACGGAGACGACAATGTCCTTGGTTTGGGAGACCGGGGTCTCGACCGTTGCTCCCTGATCACCGAAGCCGAAGCCGAGGAGTGGCTCGGCGGCCCGGCCGTCGCAGCACCATCCGAAGGTTTTGATGACGAGCCTGATCTAGTCACCTGTCTCTACAAAAGTGAGGATCCTCGCGCAAGTTTTCTAGTTCAGGTCTACGACGGGGAGGTTTTTTTCGCTGAAGTGGGAAGTGCCGCCCGGCTCGGCGAAACCATCGACGGTCTGGGTGAGGATGCATTTCAAGACCAAGGAAGCGTCAAGTTCTTTCAAAACGACTGGTCGGCAAGTGTCTCTCTTATCTCGGGATTGATTCCCGATGAAGACATCCTCGAGATGGCGGAGCTGATGTCATCTCGTTTGCCTTGAAGCCCGACGAACTCGTGGTTGCCGGTGGGGTGTAGCGGTCCGGTTTGAGTGAGTGATGATCGGTTGGCTCTCCGATGCCCCGGGCTGCGAACCAAGCTAGGCCAAAGGTAGGTGGCCGTGGTTCAAAGTTAGGCCACAAGATCCGCACATAACGGCACTTATGCGTGACCGGTCAGCCGAGCATATTGCCGGTTATGGGCCGGGGTTAGTTGGTTTCCGACACCTGGTTTGTGAGGGTCTATTTGTAGTCGCCAATATTTCTTGTCTTACGATCTGTTGTCTTGTTGCAATCTCACTGAGGACTCCTCAACCGTTGACTGGTCACTGATAGTGGCCATCTGTCTAAGATCGGTGGTCAACCTGGCAGTTGCCGGGGAGTGGAGCGGAGGAGAAACTGTGAGGAGAATCGGGGTCTACCCCCTAAGAGCGGCAGTTCTCGAATGGGTCTCTGTATCCCCGGAGGAAGACCTCCGGCTCATGGTCGGCACCTTCAATACGGATGATGAAGCGGAGCGTTGGTTCCGCAAGCTTATTGAGGAAGGCCAGGATGAGAGTTCACCTCGCAAACACGGCCGTCATCAGACCGAGTCGAGCAGCGTCGCCTCCAAAACAACCCCGAAGCATGGTCTCACCAACGACGCCTACCAGTGACTGCGTAGGGTTCAACGTCCACAGAGAAAGCCTCCCCTAGAGACCTTTCATGGGGGAGGCTTTCTCTTTTTCAGGGGGCTAAACCTCACCCCCTTCTGAGCCGCCCTCAAAACGAACCGCCGGATACACCCAGAGACGACTAGGAAACAATCATGGGGGCGTCTCAGTGGGCCCAGACTGTGAGAGGGAATCCCCGTCAACCTGGTGGCGAGGTTTCGGGATGGCGGGTCGGGTGATACCCACGTCGACCAGTTTGATGCTGACGTGACCACACGATTCACATACGAGACGTTCCATACCAGCGACAGAGGTTGGAATCGTCTGCTCGTGATCGCAGCGACTCTGCATTTTCAAGGTTCTTTGCATTGATTTCAAAACAGGGTTCTTCGACCTTGGGGGATGACACCAACTAGATCGGATCGGACTAGCGACCTCTTGAGTGTCATACTCAACCCACACCAACTGACTAGACCCTCTGCTGTGGAGCCGCACATATCGGCACTTATGCGTGCCTGACGGGGCTACATAATGCCGGTTATGGGCGGCCTTGGCGGGCCCCTCCGAGCGTTGGCTACTCGGGTTCGACTGCTGTTGTGCAGAAGGCGTTGCGATCCAGTACGTCGGTGCCGGTGACCTTAAACAGAAAAAAGCCCGCCACGGGCCCTTTTCCTACTTCAGGGTTCGTCTTATTCAGCGCCGAATTGCTCCTTGACATTCTCCGCCCATCCGGCTTTCTGCTCGTCACTCATGCCTGCCATTTCCGCCGAAGCCGCTTTGTGAGCCTCATCGTCAGCACCCTGCACATGCTCCATACCCTTTTCCATCATCTGCTCCAATGTGCTGGCAGAAATTGTTGCATCGCAAGGTCCACCCATTGCTCGACAGGTAATTGTCTGAAACATTTATGAACCTTGCTTTCTTGATTACGAGTTGGGAGAACGACCAGGTATTCCCTACGGCAACCACCGTATCACGCTGGACAATAAAATCTGTTAGCGGACCCAGCCCTGGCCGGCCAGAGAAAACCACCCACGAGGTTGGGAGCGTGAAGACAGCACACGGTTCCACGAAGAGCGTCGAGAGCTATACACACAGTTCCTCGCTGCAATCGAAGAAGTCGAAACGGCCACACGGTGGTTTCCGCACCAAGAGGAGAACGTACAGCCACCCGACGGCTTCCGCTTCATGACAGTCGGATCAGTCCCACCAAGCAATGGGGTCAACGAGAAGACGTCCGAAGGGTCCGGTAGAACAGGGCAGCGGTAATCGTCTCGCCAACCCCCTGGGCAACCAGATAGCGAGTTCGGAATCCTTGTTTGGATCGAGTTGGGAACGTCGATTCCATTGGAACTGGTGCTTCTGGCCTGGCATGTCATCCATGGCGATTGGAAGCCACACGGCAGCAGCGACAACGGCGGCGGCGGCAGCAGCAGCGTCTGGCGCACATAACGGCACTTATGGGCGACCTGGGTGTGGGGTGGAGGGGCTGTGTCTAGTCCTTGCTTGTGGGCTCAGACTGGTTCTTGCTGATGTCGTTGGGTCAGCGAGTCTGATGTGCTCTCCAATGTACGGCTGGGAGCTGTTTGTGGATATGACCAAGCGGAATAGGGCTGACTGTTCGCATCAGAGCACCGTGAACGGTGTCACAGGTGGCCCGGAACGTGTTCTCTGTGAAGAGTGTGGTGAGGTGATCGTCAGAGACGAGTCAATGACCTCAAGGGACATCGACCGTTCGATGTTCCCTAGAAAGGCTGACTCAGCTCACGTCATGGATGGAGCGCCCGCGAAGGCCTGACGATGCGACGGGTTCAGGCCGACACCGTCACCCGACCCGGGCTCCTCGTACGCCCTGGATGGGTGCGCTGTCGGGCTGGTTGACCAATATCGGTATCCAGTCATGATCTAGAGCGGTCTCCTCACTTGCCGCAGCGAAGCCGTCCCGGTAACACATCAGTCCGTAAGGAGTTAGAAGGATTCCCTCAATGCCGCAGACGGCACACGGGGGCCTCTCTCCGAGATCGTTTTCCGGCATAGTGTCTCCTTTGGCTAGCCCGCTCGGGATATCAGTCCGGTCGAGGTCATCACGGTGTGTTCGCCGACGCCGTCCTCGAAGTTTTGGAGGCTGACATGGCCGCAGGCCTTATATGCGACCCGTTCGATACCGTGATTGAGGGTGACCGTGGTTTCGGAATGCGGACAGTTCTTCCTTGCCCGGCCGCCAGTTCGCGGCTTGTCCATTCGATGGCTCCTTCGATTCCGATGTCTCTCTCTATCGGTTGCGTTTGGTTTCTCCTTAGGAGGCATCCCAAACAATCCCCAAGTGACTAGTCAGCAAGGACCAAGAACCAAAGCCGGCCTGAGTCGGCAGCACTCGTATGTGACCCACGAGGGACTAGCCCCGGCGCGTCGACTAGAAATGGCCCCCAAGTCGAACACACTCAGGTGCCGACTGGGCGAAGTGTCCGGCAGGCCGGTGCCATCCTCGCTCAGGCCAGCAAACCCGGAGTGGTATTGCGACTGGCGGGTACACCATCGAACCCGATGCTGGAGGTCGATCAGACCAAGCTGGCTGACGTAGTGGACAAGTACGTCGGGGAGACGGCGAAGAACCTCGTCAGGCTGGTAGACGTCGCCGACGCCTTCGATTCGGTGCTGATCTTCGACGAGGCAGGTCATGGTTGATCGATCAGCCGGTCCGTCGATGTGCCAACCCCACCCACCAGTACAGCATTTAACGGCAGTTAACGGTGATATAACGGTGGGTTCTTACGCGGCACACCCTGGATGGCGTTGCCTTCCGAAACGCGCGACCTGGGGCATCCTCAGGCGTCTGACGCCATTTGAGAACCCCCGGAGTGTGGTGGCGGGGGGCTTCGGTTGTGTCCGGACTAAGGCAGAGGAAAGCGGGATGTTCGGAGACCGATCAGCCTGCCACATGGACGTTGTCGATCCCACGGAGGCCTGGCTTGCAGCCACACATAAGTGCCGTTATGTGCGGTGCGATAAGTCGGTGCTTATCGTTGCCTGGGATATGATTCGCGCTTTCGGTGAAGGGGACCTCAAGGAGTTACTTGATGTCTGGTATCGGGCGTCGCTGATAGCCCACTCGTTTCTCAGTCACGACTTCCTCGCAGCGGAACGCCGCGAAATCGCCGACGTTTGGATTCCAATGGCAGAGACGATGATTTATGAGGCCGATGGACGTGTAGTGGGCTTTCTGGCTCTCATCGACAACGAAGTCGGGGGTGTCTTTGTCGATCCGGACTATCAGCGCCGGGGTATTGGCCGTTCCCTCATGGATCGTGCCCGGGAGTCTCGTCCATATCTTGAACTCAACGTCTTCGAAGCCAACGCGATCGGGCGACGTTTCTACGACGCCTACGGATTCGACTTGGTAGACCGACATATCCATGAAGCGTCCGGGCAACCCGAGCTACACCTCCGGCTCGGCTGAAGCCACAGGGTCAAGCCAAATCAGCCACGCATAAGTGCCGTTATGTGCGGCTGATTTGGTCTTCTTTTGATCACTGAGGGGGTCTCTTTTCAGTGAGTTGTTGGCTTGCAGTGTTCAGGTTCTCGTTGGTAATGATCATTTGTTCAACCAACTATCCTGGCCAACATTGGAGCCGTAGCTTGGGAGAATCGTCTGGATGACACGCATCGTCCCATTGGTCGTGGCTGCGTTGCTGCTCGCATCGTGTGGCAGGTCTTCGTTTGATATCTCGGGCGTCGCTGACCTTGAGGTGGTCTCAGTCGAGGAGTTCGAGGCACGTCTCGAAGACCTGGACATGCCGGCGGTAGTGAATGTCTGGGCATCATGGTGCGTCCCATGTCGCTCTGAGGCTCCGCTGCTCAACGCCGCTTTCGACACCTTCGGCGATGAAGTGGAGTTCATCGGAGTCAACATCCAGGACTCCCAGCCAAATGCCAAGGCGTTCCTCGCCGAGTTCGGTCTCGATTTCAAGCACTTCTTCGATCGCGGTCGATCGATTCCCGCTCGTTACGGTGGCAGAGGGATTCCAATTACCTTCTTCTTCGATGCGAGCGGTGAATTGGTGGGCACTCACATCGGGGTCATAGATGAGAGAAGGCTTGCGCTGGGGATCGATGAGCTCCTGAGGTCGGGCCAGTAGGTGGAGTTCACCCTCCTCTGGGCCGCACTCACGGCCGTCGCATTTGTCTGGGCCGGCGCTTTGCCGCTCATAACGACACCGAACCTCAATCCAACGGCCCACCGGAAGCCGCCCATAACCGGCTGGGAGGGATGATGTGGGCTATGTGGCACGCATCCTGTCAGGCGGCGAGACGCCGATTGAGCTGATTGACTCAGCTGGTTGGTTCCCATTCCGTCTGGCAGTAGTGGATGCCACCCTGTTTACCCGAAGCGAGTGGAAGGAGCGACACTGTTCGAGCAGTTACCCCCAACCCCTTTAAGATCCGGGTGGGGTCTGACCCGATCAACCGGCTGACGCATCGTTGATGCTGTCCTGATAATGACCTGTCGGCCCCACCCAGACCGTTCTTGGCGGACCGTGTGACCTAATAAGAGCTTGTCCACCAATCAGGTGTGACCCATCCCAGTCCTGTCCACAAACCGCCGGCACCTTGACATAAGAGATTCATTATGTGCGGTTGATGAAGCCAGGTGTTGCCGGTCGTGTCTATATCCGTCCAGTAGGTCAACAGGGTCGCAGCCCAAGCCCGTGGCCAGTGCTTCCAGGGTGGCGAGACTTATGTTGCGTTCTCCCCGTTCGATGGCCCCGATGTAGGTATCTGGGGGTGCACGCCCAACCCTTTCGCTGATGTGATGAGTGACAGCGGCCACCTTCTCATATGAGAGCGTGATTGGGTGCAGACGTGCCTTCGCTAGATACCGGACAGGTGGTTGACCGTAGCCTCTGACATCATCGCCTCGCCGAACCCTTCACTGACCAGGCAACGGACGAGATCGGCTCACGTGCCAACATAGTCACCTCATTTCGCGACCACGGGAAATGCTCAGTCGAAGCCACCTACAAAGTCGCGGACCACATGATCGCCAAGATCGACACCAACGACAAGCGGCAAGAAGCCCTCAACGACTTCATTCGCGACCAACTGCAACCAGCAGGCGACTGCCTCGGAATAAGAATCGCCCTCGACGAATAGAGGCCGAAAAGTGGAATCATGGGTGCTCGTGACGCTTCACACCGAAGTCGTGCTGCCCCCTTAGATGCACCCTTAGATGCACCCTAAGCTCGAACGGAGGGAGTGGTTTACCGTCGAGAAACGAGAGAAACACCAAGTATTACCTGGTGTTTCTCTGGTCGGGCTGGGGAGATTTGAACTCCCGACCTCTTGACCCCCAGTCAAGCGCGCTACCAAGCTGCGCCACAGCCCGTGACGGTGAAATGGTAGACGTGGCAAGGCCACTTGCATCATCGACGTCCAAAACGAGTCAGATCCCAAGTCGATGACTTCCGCGTTAAGACCCCCTCGATACCTGCCGATCTTTGCCTCGGGAGGTACACGCTTTGCGAGACAAGACGATAAGGACGATTGGAGCCACGGTGGTGCTCTCCGGCATCGCCGTGGTCGCGATGATGCAGATCGGCACCGGTGGGGATCCGAGCGCTATCGCGTTTGTTTCTGAAGATCTCGATCCCGCCTCGGGCGCCGCCGACATTCCTGCAACATTCGAGCACGTCGCGACAACCGAGCCTGCCCCCTTCGTTTATCGGGTTGGCGTTCTCGCCGGAGTGACCACTGACAACTTCTGGGCTTTCTACGGAGGCGAAGCCTCGGTGTGGAACGCCTACATTCTTGGACCGACCAAGCCCGCTCTGTACTCCCTTGACCCTGTCGACGGATCACTCGCCCCCGAGCTTGCCGTCTCAGAAGTAAGTCCTTCTCTCACTTCCGATGGTTGGCGGGTGGAAGTCCCATTGAGCGATTCGCTGTCGTGGAGTGACGGCGAACCCGTTACCGCTCATGACATCGTGTTCACCTTTGACACAAGCCGTGCTCTCGGACTGGAGGGAAGTTGGAGTGAAGCCTTCCCGACCACGATCGGGTCAATGCATGCCGACTCCGACTACGAGCTTCGTATCGAGTTCACTGAGCGCCCGAATCTCGGCGTGTGGCCTTACGGGCCGGGTCTGGCACCAGTAATGGCCGCCCACATCTGGCAACCACTCGTGGAAGACGTTGACATGGCTGAGCTCTTTGCACTGGCAGGATCTCACGATGTGGGAGGCGGACCGTTAGCGCTGGCCACGATTGGCGAGACGTTGGTGACGAGTACGGCTAACCCCGGATACCCCTTTGGGTCCGTTCCGGATGCGGTCGAGTACCACATCTACGAAGACGAGGATGCTGCTCTTTTCGCGCTTGGTGAAGGGCAGATTGATTCGATCTTGACTCCCAATGGCCTCACCGAAGATCAACTGAAGAAGGTCGCTTCGAATCCGTCGATTGTTGTCGAGAGGAATCCCGCGAATGGCGTTCGGTACCTCGGATTCAACCTGAACAGAGAGCCGATGTCGGATCTGGCTTTCCGAGCGGCATTGGCGTTGCTCCTCGACAGAGAGGGTCTAGCCGCCTCGATTTCCGCCGGGGGCTCGGTAGCGCACAGCTTTGTCAGCAACTCCAATACCCGGTGGTTCGATCCTGAGGCTGCAGGAGCCAATGCGGAGCGGTACTCGGGCAACCTCACGACCCGTCTCGAGTCTGCCCTGGACGGCCTCCGCGAAGCGGGATACACCTGGTCAACGGTGCCGGCAGTGGATGCTGATGGAGGCATCGCCACCGGTGCCGGGCTGAAAATTCGGGGACTGGCACCTGCACCCCTGACAATCCTGACTCCAGGAGACGCCTACGACCCCACTCGTCCTCTCTACACCGCCCAGATCGCCGAGACTCTGGGTTGGCTGGGATTCGACGTGAGACCTGTCGAAACCGACTTCGACAGTGTCGTCGACCTCGTCTTCACCCCCGGAGAGGATGGGCTCCTGCACTACGACATGTACCTTCTCGGCTGGTCTTTGGGCAATCCTGCCCTGCCTGGCTACTACCGCACTCTTTTCAGCACCGAAGGCCTCATGAACAACACGGGGTACTCCAGTGCCGAGTTCGCCCAGCAACTCGAGGCGTATGAGGGTTCCTACAGCTTCGAAGATGCGCGCCAGGCGTTGTGGACCATGGAGAGCACTCTCTCGGCCGACCTCCCCTATCTCTTGCTGTACAGGAGTGAAATCACCGAGGTGTATCGCTCCGACCGCATCGCCTTTGACTTCGCCTCCGGTCTAGGCGGTATTCAGGGACGACTCGGTGGCATCGGTGACGTGAGATCTGCGTCCTAATGGCCCGTCGCACGGAGACACACCCACACCCTTAGTGCGACAGACCACCAGAGCATCACAGGTACGCTCGCCAGGTGCCAGACGAGCAGGTCTCCGATCGCATCCTGACGATTCCCAATCTGGTCACCTTTGTCCGGTTGTTGGGTGTAGGCGTCTTCTGGTGGGTGCTCCTCGTAGAGGAGAACATCGGTCTGGCTGCGGGTCTCATCTTCCTGATCGGCTGGACCGACTGGATCGACGGCTACCTCGCCCGCAGACTCGATCAGGTCTCCAAACTCGGCACAGCGCTCGACCCGATAGCCGACCGTCTGATGATTGCCTCTGCCGTCATCGGAGGAATGATCGCTGATGTCGTACCACTGGTCATCGGTGTCGGTCTCATCGCCCGTGAGTTGTTCATGGGCTTGGTGACTTTGAGACTTTTCTTCAAGAGCGCCGCCACGTTGGAGGTTCGATATCTCGGCAAGGTGGCGACCTTCATTCTCTACGGTGCAATACCCTTGTTCTACCTAGCGGCAATCGACTTTCTCGGTGCGATAACCGCCCCGCTGGCGTGGGTGAGCGGTGTCGTTGGACTTGTGATGTACTGGTACGTCGCATTCCAGTATGTCGGCGACGCGAAGAAGGCTCTGGCGGAAGTAAGGTCCGCGTCAAGCCCCGAGGAGAGTTGATGCAAATACCCGAAGGCCTGCTCTACAACCATGAGCACGAGTGGATCCAGCGCAAAGACGGGTCTGTGGTCAGGATCGGTGTCTCCGACTATGCACAGGACCAACTCGGCGATGTGGTCTATGTCGAACTGCCGGTCGACGGTTCAACCGTTGCCAAGGATGATCTTCTGGTGGAGATCGAGAGCACCAAGTCGGTCGGTGAGGTGTACGCCCCGTTCGCCGGGACCGTAGTTGCGGTCAACCAGGCCGTTGCGGACTCACCCGAGTTGGTGAACACGAGTCCATACGACGATGGCTGGCTGGTCGAGATTGATGTAGCGGGAGGGTTTTCTGAAGCTGGTCTTCTCGACGCTACGGCCTACAAGGACCTGACGGAGTAGGGGTAACCGGCACACCTGACGGCGCTATCTATCATCTGGGGCGATGACAGACAATCACGGCGACGAGCCGACCGAATCGAAGCCTGAAGTTGAGGTCGAGACTGACCCAACCGTTCTATACGTCCCCATATCCGATCGTTCAGGTCACCCGCTCAGCCGTGATGAGGCTTCACACGTTGACGGTCTTACCGGGTTTGCCCTGGTCGTCGAGCGCGGCCCCCGAACCGGTATGACCTACATACTCAGGGCCGGCAACACCACCGTCGGTCGACACCCCGAGAGCGACATCTTCCTCAACGACGTGACCGTCTCGAGACACCATTGTCGTTTCGTGCTGACGAATGAAGAGATCAGCGTCGAAGACAGCGGGTCGACGAACGGCACTTACGTAAATGATGAGCGGGTTGATCGGGCACAACTCAGTGCGGGCGACGAGGTAATGGTGGGGCGATTCCACTTTGTTGTCGCCCACGGGGATGCCTGACACCAAGGCACTCAGCATCGGTGAGGTGATCAACCTCCTCCGAGAAGACTTCCCTGACGTGTCTGTGTCAAAAATCCGCTTTCTCGAAAGCCAGGGTCTCATTGATCCGGGACGATCGTCCAGTCGTTATCGGCAGTTCGATCCTGATGACATTGCAAGGCTGCGTTTCATCCTCGCACAGCAGAGGGACCATTTTCTCCCTCTCAAGGTCATCAAGTCCAAGCTCACCCTTTGGGAAAGGGGCGAGGAGGGCGAGGTTGTGGGCAGTCTGAGCCGGACGCCCCTTGATGAGTCCGGCGAGCCCCTGGACCGAGAGGATCTCATCAAACGATCTGGGCTGACGGAGGAAGAACTCGAACAACTCGTCGAGGTTGGGTTGATTCGCCCTATCCCGAACTCGACAGTTTTTCCCCCCGAGGCTGGTGTCGTCGGTGTGGAGGCCAAGCGCTTGATGGACCACGGTCTGGAACCGAGACATCTTCGATCCATCCGTCTGTCCGTCGATCGTGAGTCGGATCTCCTGACCCAGCTGGTGGCTCCTCTATTGAGATCCTCCAACGCCGAGGCGAGAGCGAGAGCAAAGGACGTCCTCGAGTCCTGTTCCGATTCGGTGAGGGCGATGCATCGTGCCCTGATGTCGGCCGAGTTGAGGCAACAGATCTCCTCATGAGACGTCTCAGCCGTGTCGCCGCTTCGGTGGCGCTGGTGACATTCGTGCTCGCCCTACCCGCGGCTGGCGCTCCACTCACCTTTCCGACCAGGGTCCAGGACGGTTTCGCCAGTCCCGGTCCACCCATGGTTACCGCCGCAGCATGGATCCTCTTCGACGAGTCGAACGAAGTGGTATTGGCGTCTCATCTTTCCACGCAAGAGAGAGCCATGGCATCGACCACGAAGATCATGACTGGCCTCCTGGCTCTCGAGGGATCCAACTTGACTGACGTGGTAACGATCTCCACACGAGCCACCGACGCCGGAGAGCGCGAGATCGACCTTGTTGCAGGCGAGCAGGTGACGATGAGTGCTCTCCTCAAAGCAGCAATGATCCACTCAGCCAACGATGCGGCTATCGCGATCGCTGAACATGTCGGGGGCTCGGTGGAGGGGTTCGTCGACATGATGAATGAGCGAGCAAGAGAGCTCGGATTGACCGAGACTCACTTCGCCAACCCCCACGGTCTTGACGCGCCAGACCACTACTCCAGCGCCCGTGACCTCCTCGATCTCGCCAGGGTGGCCATGGCTTTTCCTGAGTTCAGAGACAACGTCCGGTCGAGGATGGTCATCTTTCCAGACGCGCCGGACGGCAGTAAGCGGATCGGAACCACGACAAACCTCCTGCTTGGTGTCTATGACGGTGCCGGTGGGATCAAGACCGGATTCACCTCGGAAGCGCTCCTCACATTTGTGGCCACCGCCGAGCGGGGAGGAAGACGGCTTTACGCCGTCGTGCTCGGATCAGAAGGAGACCGTGCTCACTTCGCTGATGCCCGTTCCCTTCTTGACTACGGATTCGAGCAACTCGGCATCTATGGGACGGTCTCCACCGGCAACCCTTACGTTTCTGCCAGGCAGCGAGTCGAGCCAGGACCGCTGGTGGCGACGTCGACCATCGAAACCTTCATACATCTAGCCGGCCAAGGACTCATGACCGATCCTCCGTCTCCAACGGCGATCGTGCCGGAACCGGTCCCCCTTCCTGTAGAGGTCGTAAACCGTCATCCTGTGTCCCCACCCGATTCCCTATGGACAGCTTTCACCTTCTGGTGGGATCAGACCGTCCGAAGCTGACATGACGGACTATCCCTTCGCCACCGAGGTAATCACCGAAGCTGACCTGAAGTCACGGGTGAGGGAGTTGGGTGAGGCGATCTCGAAGGACTATCAAGGCCGGGCCCTGCTGTTTGTGGTGATCCTCAACGGTGCGGTTCTTTTCGCGGCGGATCTCGTTCGCAATGTTGACGTCCTTTCCGAGGTGGATTTTCTCGGTCTGAACCGGTTCGGTGAAAGCGGTCGAATCGGGATCGCCATGGATCTTTCGACACCGGTGTTCGATCGCAACGTGATCATCGTCGAGGACATCGTCGACACCGGGCTCACATTGACGGTGCTCCGGCGAATGATGACCGATAGGGGAGCGGCATCTGTGTCTACCGCGGCGCTCTTCGACAAGACACGTCGTCGCGTAACGGATGTCCCTATCGAATACAGGGGGTTCGAAGTTGGCGACGAGTTCCTGATCGGATACGGACTGGACTGGCAAGGTATTTACCGGAACCTCCGATCGATCTGGGCTGTCCTGGACATCGAAGCGTTTGTCCAGGATCCCAAAGTTCTCTCCAAACAACTGCATTCGGGCTGAACCACTGTGTTGTCTCCGTCGCCGGTGATAACCTTCCCCAATGGCCGATAACGGTGATTTGATCCCGATGGATGTGGTTGGAGTGAGGGTTGAGCTGCCTTCCAACCAGCCGATTGTCCTGCTTCGGGAGAAAGACGGATCTCGCTATCTCCCTATCTGGATCGGGGCCAACGAGGCCACTGCGATCGCCACCGCACTCGAAGGAATACAACCCCCGCGCCCCCTCACCCACGACCTGATGCGATCGGTCATCGATGCTGTCGGCGCCCTCGCCGTTCGAGTGGTGATCACCGAGATGCGTGACTCCGTGTTCTACGCCGACCTCGCCCTCGAAGTTTCCGGCAAAGAGATCCAGATCTCGTCTCGGCCATCTGATGCCATTGCGCTCGCGGTTCGAACTGGTACGCCGGTTTTCACCATTTCTGAGGTTCTCGAAAAGGCAGGAGTCCACTTCGAGGAGGATGACGAGGAAGAGGAGGTAGCCCGTTTCCGCGAGTTTCTCGAGGAAGTAACTGTGGAGGACTTCCTCAGCGACGAAGACACCGAACCGTCGGATTGAACCCGAAGCAACGCATCGGATATGGGCTGGAAGCCCTGGCAGTCATTGTGGTTGTGGGCACCATTGGTTTCCTCGTCATAGAAGGGGCTCCCGTACTCGATGCCCTCTACATGGTGGTCATCACCGTCACCACCGTTGGCTTCGGCGAGGTGTTCGATCTCTCCGGCGGCGGTCAGTTGTGGACGATGTTCATCCTCATCAGCGGCTTCGGCATCGCTATCTACACTGCGATCGCTTCCATCGAATACCTCGTGGACCTCGGGGATCACCGGAGACGGAGACGCATGCAGAACCAAGCCGCAAAACTGACAAACCACATAATCGTCTGCGGGTTCGGCCGTGTTGGACAAAGAACCTGGTCAGAGTTACGAGACAGAGGTGTAGACGTCGTCATCATCGAAGTCTCGCCTGACAGAGTTCAAGTAGCCCGGGCGGCCGATGCCGTTGTGATAACAGGTGACGCGACACACAACGATGTTCTCGAGCTTGCCGGAATTGAACATGCGCAGGCTGTGATCGCTTGCGTTGCTGATGACTCCGACAATCTTGTAATCGCACTATCGGTCAAGGCATTGCGACCCGATGTCCGGGTTGTTTGCCGGGCGACAGAGCTCGAGTCAGAGCGAAAACTGTTTCTCGCCGGCGCCGATGCAGTCGTCGCACCGCAGGCGGTAGGAGCGGAGCGGTTGGCGCTGATGGCAATGCAGCCCGAGTTGACGCAGGTATTCGACGTGGTGGTAGCCGGCAGCCCGGTTGAATTTCGAGTCGAAGAGCTGGACATAGCCACCGATTGCGATGTTGCCGGCAAAACCATCCAGGAGTCGGGAATCCGTCAAGACAGCGGAGCGCTGATTCTCGCTGTGGAAGGTGGGGGGGACCAGGTAGTGGTCAATCCCGGCGCCGACGTCACACTCAGTCCCGGTGATCGTCTGGTCGTCGTAGGGACGAAAGACCAGGTGGAGCGGGCAGCCGGGATGGTCCGACCGGCTTCTTGACCCGGACTCGGTCGGGTGAAAGCGCCGGCGATGGTCAAGCGTGGGGACCATGTGACAGGAGTTTTCCACAGGAAACGTTGACACGACGAAGGGATCACCGTTAGCTTTCCCTGCGACGGAGTTACAAGCATGTAACCCGGAGGATTGAATGACGCAAGAGCGAGAACTCGGTTACCGGGCACCCCAGGTCTGCAAGCTGGTTGGCATCACCTACCGCCAACTTGATTATTGGGCTCGGACGGACCTGATGGTCCCCGCGCTCCAGCGGGCGAGTGGCTCCGGCACGCAGAGGCTCTACTCATTCACCGACGTGGTCCAACTCAAGGTGATCAAGAGACTTCTCGACGCCGGAATGAGTCTCAAGAAGATTCGGTCGGCCGTTTTGATTCTCAGGGAGCAACTCGACTCCGATCAACCGTTGGCCGACGTCACCCTGCTGAGCGACGGCCAGACCATCTACGCCGCTCACTCCGAAGAAGAGGTCGTCGACGTCTTCCGCAGGGGTCAGGGGGTTTTCGGTATTGCCATCGGGCCGGTTCGGGATGAGGTCGAAGGAGCGATTCACCAGCTGTTTCCGGAGGATGCAGAACTCGCCGGGGCTATCGAGGCAGGGGCCCCCTGAGCACAGACCGCCCCGCGGCACATCAGATTGAATTCGCTCACAACAGCGAGCGGCAATTCGCCCTCCTGCTCGACTTCTATGGCGTCCCATGGGATTACGAGCCGAGGAGTTTTCCTATTCAGTTCGACTCGGAAGGTGAGCCAACCAAGTGGTTCACTCCCGACTTCTACCTTCCCGACGATGACTTGTTCATCGAGATCACGACGATGAATCAGAAACTCGTAACCAAGAAGAACAAGAAAGTCCGCCGTCTCCGGGCCATCCACCCTGACACCAAGTGCAAGGTTTTCTACCAACGCGACTATCTCCATTTGGTGGTCAAATACGGGCTCGAGGAGCCGGACCACCTCGAGGAAGCCGCCGCCCTCACCCGGATACCCGGTCCTCCCGAGATAGTGCGTCTAGAAGACCGGGGTGAGCGCCTCATAGGATGAAGCGCTCACCGCTACACCAAACCAACGCTGCGCTCGGAGCGCGTTTTGTCGATTTCGGTGGTTGGGAAATGCCGGTTCAGTACGAGTCTGTTCTCGCCGAGCATCGCGCCGTGCGCAACTCTGTCGGTTTCTTCGACGTCACCCATCTTGGACGGTTCGAACTGACCGGCCCGGGTGCCCACCACGCCATCCGGAAACTGCTGTGCAATGACATCGAGCGTGTTGAGCCGGGTCACAGTCAGTACACGATGATCCTCAATGAAAGTGGGGGGATAATCGACGACATGATCAATTGGTGGTGGGCGCCAGATGAGTTCTGGGTTCTTCCCAATGCCGCCAACCAGCAGAGGGTCATGGACGCCTTCGCAGCCCAGCCAGGCTGCACCTTGGCCGATCTGCAGATGTCGACCGTGTTGATCGCCCTCCAGGGACCACATGCGAAAGACGTATTCGAAGACATACTCGGAGCCGCGCCCGGACGGTTCCGGCTGGTCCGAACAGAGTGGGAAGGGGGATGCATCTCGATGGCCGGTACCGGCTATACGGGCGAGTCTGGGGGAGAGATCTGCACCGATCCCAATACCGGGGTAAAGCTGACCGAGGCCCTGGTGGAAGCGGGCGTAACCCCGTGCGGTCTAGGTGCCCGTGACACACTTCGCCTCGAAGCCGGGCTTGCTCTCTGGGGCGAGGATATCGATGAGACGACAACTCCCTACGAGGCCGGGATCAACTTCGCAGTGTCGCTAGATCACGAGTTTGTCGGCCGTGAGACGCTGGTTCGACAAAAGGCGCATGGTGTCGGAAGAAAGCTGACTGGATTCGTTCTCCAGGATCGTGGAATCCCACGTCACGGATACAAGATAAGAACGTCCGCGGGTGGCCGGGGCGATGTGACGTCGGGCAACATGAGTCCAATGCTCGGGACCGGCATCGGAATGGCCTATATCTCTCCACCACCAGATATGGAAGCGGACGCCATCGAGGTAGAGATCCGCGACCGTTGGGTACCGGGGCGACTCGCCACACCTCCATTCCACAAGGTCTGACGGGCGTGGAGCTGGAGAGGTATTTAGGATCGGCTGACCCGGAGAAAGAGAAGGATTGGAGAGCGTCGCCACACCGGTTGCTCACAAAGCGATTGGCACCGAGTTGGTCCGGGACTGGACCCCGACCAGCGAACCGAAGGCAACCGTCGTAGTGGTTCATGGACTCGCCGAGCACTCTGGACGATACGAGAGAACCGGTTCGCTTCTCTCCGACGCCGGTTTTCATGTCCGGTCTTTCGACCTGATAGGTGCCGGAGCTAGTGGCGGGGACCGCTGGGACATCGACGACTGGAACCGCTACCACGATCAAATCCAGACCCATGTCGAATGGGCGAAGGAGCAAGGGCGCCCACTGGTTCTGATGGGACACTCAATGGGAGGCAACCTCGTCCTTGGCTATGCCATCAGCGACAGGCCACCTCCTGATCTCCTGGTCGCCTCGGCTCCTGCCTTGGGCGGGGGAGCGGCATGGCAGAGAGCAATCGCACCTGTAGTCGCCAGGCTCGTGCCCACTCTGTCTATTTCCAATGGCCTCAAAGGTGAGCAGCTTTCCCGCGACCCGGCCGTCGCCGAGGCATATTTCGCCGACCCGCTCGTCCACCCAAAGTCGACAACCCGGCTCGGTGCTGCCTTGTTCGCGGCCATGGATGATGTTGCCTCAAACTGCGACAGGCTTGACCTGCCGACGCTGGTGCTCCACGGAGGGTTGGACACCATTGTCCCCCCACAGTCCTCGGCATTCCTGAAATCCCTTCCAGGTGTCGATCGCAGGCTCTACCCGAGCCTGCGACACGAGATCCTCAATGAGCCGGAGGGGCCGGAGGTCGTCTCCGACATCATCGACTGGGTTGATGCCCGGATCTGATGCCGCTTCCCCGGGGCCTCGCCCGGTTCAACCGGTCTGTCACCAACAGGATCATCAAGCCGGCAGCGGCGCGTCTCGGTGGGTTTGGCGTACTCCATCACCACGGGCGCCGGAGCGGGAATGAGTATGAGACGCCGCTCAACGCCTGGAGACAAGGTTCGGAGGTGATCGTGGCGCTGACCTATGGGTTGGATGTCGATTGGCTGAAAAACGCCAGAGCGGCTGAAGGCTCCATCATCGTGATGGGTGGCAAAGAGGTTCGGGTGGGTCGTCCCGAGATCATTCCCGAGGACGAGGGGCTTGCGCGGGTTCCCAAGACTGTGGGCAGGATCCTGGGAATCCTCGACGTGGACGGCTTCGTCGTCTTCCCGGTGCTGTAGTGGCTAGTCCGACCACCGCAGCAGCACCTTGGCCGACTCGCTGCTCTGCAGAGCGGTGAAAGCGTCCTCATATTCCTCAGCGTCGAAGCGATGAGTGATGACCGGCGAAATGTCCAGCCCCGACTGAACCAAGACGTTCATCTTGTACCAGGTGTCGAACATCTCCCGGCCGTAGATGCCCTTGAGGTTGAGCATGTTGAAGATCACGATCGTCCAATCGATCGAGAACGGTTCGGAGGGGATCCCCAGAATGGCCACATTGGCTCCATGAATGGTGTTGTCGAGTATGTCCTGGAGAGCCCGAGAGTCACCCGACATCTCGAGGGCCACATCAAAGCCCTCCAGCATCCCCAGATCCTTCTGGACATGCTGAATATCCTCTGAGCGAACGTCCACGGCCCGACTCGCCCCCATCCGCATCGCCAGGTCGAGGCGAAAAGGGTTGACGTCGGTGACGACGACATTCCTCGCTCCTGCATGGTTGACGACCGCGGTGGCGAGGAGGCCTATCGGGCCGACACCCGTGATAAGCACATCCTCACCCAGCACAGGAAACTCGAGGGCGGTGTGCACCGCGTTTCCAAACGGATCGAACAATGCGGCTATCTCCGGGTCGATGCCCTCGATGTGACGCCAGACGTTGCCCTTGGGGACGAGCAGATAATCTGCAAACGCTCCCGGAATACTCACGCCGATGCCCTCGGGTTGCTGACACAAGTGCCTCCTACCCGCCAGACAGTTACGACAGTGCCCACAGACGACATGACCCTCGGCACTCACCAATTCACCTTCGATGAAGCCGGAGACATTGGAGCCGACACCAGCGATGTAGCCGGAGAACTCATGTCCCACGGTCATGGGAACCGGGATCGTCGTCTGCGCCCACTCATCCCACTTGTAAATGTGGAGATCTGTTCCACATATGCCAGTGGTATGAACCTGGATCAAGACCTCGTCGGCTCCCGGCTCGGGGGTCGACACCTCTTCGAGCCGAAAGCCAACCTCGCCCGGATGTTTTACCAGCGCTCGCATAGTCATCTCCAGACCGGGGTCAGACTGGCGCCAGCGGAAAGGTAGGCGGGGGCGATCGTCTCTTCCCAGAGTGCCACCTTCGTGGTGTAGTCGCAGAACGCCGCGGCTACTGCACGCTTTGTGATCGAGGCCAGATCACTCACGGCAAAGCCATGGTGCACTTCAACAAACTCGAACTCCTTCGACATCGATGTGTTGCTCATCAGACGATTGTCCGTGTTGAGAGTGACGTTGAAACCCGCCCGATAAAGCGCGCCGATTGGGTGTTCGGAGGCTGCTAGTCGGCTGACCGCAAGGTTGGAGGCCGGGCACATCTCGAGAGGAATCTGCCTGTCCCGGATGCGACTGGCCACCGCCCCTAGTTTGACGACCTCGCCGTCTTCGAGGACACAATCCTGAACGACCTCAACTCCATGTCCAAGACGTTCCGCCCCGCAGACGTCCATTGCTGATGCCATGTATGCCACCCCGTTACTGCCACCGGCCTCTCCGGCGTGGATGGTCAATCGCAGCCCGGACTCTCGAGCATGTCGGCAGGCAGCCAGATGCACGCTAGGCGGATGGGCCGCCTCCGGCCCCGCAAGGTCGAAAGCCACCACGCCAAGGTCTCGTGAGGATTCGGCCAACCGGGCCATGTCCATGCTCCAATCGAACTGCCGGAGGGCATCAATGATCAGGACCCATCGAATCCCGGTCTCAGCCTCACCCCGGGCGAAACCCGCAGAAACCGCCTCGATGACCTGACGTGGTGCCAGCCCACCGCGTGTGTGGAGTTGGGGACAGAACCTGCTCTCCACATATACGACACCGTCGGCGGCCAGGTCCAGAGCCGCCTCATGAGCCACACGCTCGAGCGCTTCTGAGGCTTGCATGACGCCAATAGTGTGCTCGAAGGCCTCGAGATAGGTCTCCAAGGATCCTGATTCAGCCTGATCGAACCAGGCTTTCAGGCCACTCTCGGTGCTACTGGGAAGATCTTGGTACCCGTACTCGGCAGCTAGGTCGAGGACGGTTTCCGGCCGCAGCCCGCCGTCGAGATGATCGTGGAGTAAGACGGAGGGCAGGGCCATGAAGCCACGCTAGCGGTGCGTCAGGACACAGGTCCTCGGGTGTGCCACGATTGGGGTGTGCTCGAATCTCACGCAGGAAAACTCTTGGTTGCCACACCGCAATTGGTCGATCCCAACTTCTACCGCACGGTCATCCTGATGCTGCAGCACGACGAAGAGGGAAGTGTCGGCATCGTCCTCAATCGCCCAACCCTAGAGAGGGTCGACAGCCACCTCCCCGAATGGGCGGGGCGAACGGCAGACCCTGGTCTGGTCCACTACGGAGGGCCGGTCGATCCCGACATCGCCATCGGAGTCGCTTTGGCTGCTGATGGTATGCCAACAGGCGTCCCCGGTCTCAGCCTGCTCGATCTGGCCGAGTCGCCGGGCGGAGGGGATGCGCCGATTCGCGTCTACTCGGGCTATTCAGGCTGGGGATCGGAGCAGTTGGAGGTCGAGATCGCCATCGGCTCCTGGTACGTGGTTCAGGCGTCACCCGACGACCCGTTTGACGACCCTGAGGCACAATGGAAGAAGGTTCTTCGCAGGCAGTCGGGATTCCTCTCGCTGGTGTCCACCTTTCCGGACGACGTTCGTCAAAATTGAACACACGTCCCTGATGGACGAGGCTCTACTCTGGTTACCCGTGACCGCCGGCACCGCTCCCCGTCTCCGACCAAGTCTAAAGAGACAGGCACCGGGACTTGTCGTGGAGAGAGAGTTATGGGACACCGAGTCCACAGTTGTCGTCGGTGTCGATGAAGTGGGAAGAGGGGCATGGGCAGGCCCACTGACAGTGGGTGCGGCCGTCGTTCCGAGAGACCGCCGGGTCTACAAAATCCGTGATTCGAAGATGCTGACAGAGGCCGAGAGGGAGGCCCTATTCGAACGTGTCGCCGCGTGGTGTCCCACATGGTCGGTGGGACATGCCTCATATTTGGAATGCGATGAGCTTGGAATGTCGGCTGCGCAGAGGTTGGCCGCAAGCCGAGCACTCAAAGGGCTGGGTGTGGCCCCGGATCACGTTCTAGTAGATGGCAACTGGGACTTCGTGGGCGGTGCCCGTACGATCGTGAGGGGCGACAGCACCTCCCTCTCCATCGCTGCTGCATCAATCCTCGCCAAGGTGACTCGTGACCGGCTGATGCGGGCACAGGCCGATCAGTTCCCGGCTTACAACTTCGAAGGAAACAAGGGCTATCCCTGTCCGGTACACAAGTCCGCTCTCCAGGCGTTTGGACCGACGGCGATACACCGAAGGTCCTGGGTTTTCATGGACCATCTCATGTGGAATGGATTGGAGCGCTTCCATCGACCTGACCCCCAGCTGGAGATCCCCTTCGTCAGTGGTCCGTCTTACAGATGATTGCGACCGCTCTCCGACCCTCGCCGTCGCTCGCTGCGTCCTCCGTCTTGCCGCACACCCATGAGCGCTTTGGTGCGCGACAGACCACGAGCTAGCCAGCAAGGATCTTCTCGACGGCGCGGACGCCAATCATGAGGGTCGGGGCGTTGGTGTTACCACTGGTAACGCCTGGCATAACCGAAGCATCGGCAACTCTCAGACCTTCGATGCCGTGCACCCGTAGTTCGGCGTCGACCACAGACACATCAGCTGGACCCATGCGACATGTCCCTACCGGGTGATAGAAAGCCTCTGCCCGGTTACGGACGAACTCCTCGATTGCCTCGGGCCCCTGGATCTCCGAACCCGGAAGCATCTCCTCACCTCGGACCTCATCGAAAGCCGTGGCAGCGTGTATCTCCCGGCTGATCCCCACTCCCCGCACCAGGGCCGCCACGTCGGACGGCTCAGTCAAGTAGTTCCCGCGAATGGACGGCGGATCGAGCGGATTGCCGCTCGAAGCCATCACAGAGCCTCGCGCCAGGGGATTGATGAGGACAGAGCCAAGACTGTACGCAGGGCCGCCGCCGGGCTCCATGCCGTGATTGTCGAAATTGACCGGACCGAAATGGAATTGGAGATCAGGCCCGTGGAGCTCCGACGATGACCGCACAAAGGCTCCGGCCTCTGCCACGTTTGAGGTCAGTCGTCCCCGGCGAAACGCCAACCACCTCGTCAACTCCAGGACATTCTCCGCGTCATCGAGTGTTCCTCGCATGGTCGAGCGATGAAGGACGCCGACGACGACATGGTCCTGCATGTGCTTGCCCACGTTGGGGTTCTCTACAACGGTGTTTACGCCAATCGAGCCGAGGTGGTCGGGATCACCGATGCCAGACAACTGGAGGATCTGTGGTGATCCGAAGGCGCCCGCCGCGAGAATAACCTCACCGGCACATCGGGCGGACTGGGTCTGCCCATCTTTGACGTATTCCACCCCTACTGCTGCACCCTTCTCCAGCATCACCCTGGAGACGGTGGCTCGGGTCACCACGGTCAGGGTGGGGCGGTCCATGGCAGGTCTGAGGAATGCGTCGGCGGCAGACCATCTTCTGCCTCGCTTTTGTGTGACCTGATAGAACCCCACACCCTCCTGGGACTCACCGTTGAAGTCGGAGTTGGCCTTTATCCCCACTTCGAGCGCCGCCTCGACAAACCGTCTGCTGAACGAGTTGGGGCTCCTCAGATCCTCGACTCGAACGGGGCCATCGACACCGTGATGACTGGATTCGCCCCTGCTATTGGACTCCATCGCTTTGAAGACAGGCGAAACATCACTCCAGGCCCACCCGATGGCGCCTGCTGCCTCCCAGGAGTCGTAGTCGGAAGCGCGCCCCCTGATGTAGATCATTGCGTTCATCGAGCTGGAACCGCCCAGCATCTTTCCCCTCGGCAGATATAGCTCCCTCCCGGCGGCGGTGGGCTCAGGCTCGGAGTGATAATTCCAATCCCGGTAGGATTTGAACAACTTCGAGAAGGCGGCCGGGATAGCAACTTCGGAGCCACGGTCTGACCCTCCCGCTTCTATCAGGAGGACCGAGTGGCGAGACGAGAGGCCCTCCGCCATCACACATCCAGCCGAACCCGCCCCGATGATGATGAAGTCATACATTGATTTGGCGCGGCCAACCTAATCGAGGCGATGGGAGCATGTACCTTGAGTTGGTGCAACTCTCCGAAAAGGATCGGTCTCTCCTCGCCGGTGAACTGGGAAAAGCTCAGAAGCTCGCAATGGGGCTTTTGATAGCCGTTGGCGAGACCGATGGCGCCCATCATCTGATCGATATCGAAGCGGCCCACATCGACGGATGCTCGTATCACGGAAAAGCCGGTGTTGATTTCGCCCACATCCTTGTCGAGGGTGGCGGCCGGGTGCAGGTTCCGACGACTCTCAATGTCTCCTCCCTAGACCTGCTTCATCCAGATCTCTACAAGGGAGATTCGACGGTGGCTGAGTCAGTGAGAGGCCTCATGGACCATTACGTCGCTCTTGGATGCCGGCCTACCTGGACCTGTGCTCCGTACCAGCTCCGTGATCGACCATCGTTCGGTCAACAGATCGCCTGGGGGGAGTCGAACGCGATCGTCTTCGCCAATTCTGTTCTTGGTGCTCGCACCAACCGGTACGGCGACTTCATGGACATTTGCTGTGCCCTGACTGGTCGGGCTCCATATGCCGGGCTGCACACCGATGCGGGGCGTCTTGCCACAATTCAGTTCGACGTTTCGGTACCCAATTCGATCCTCGATGACGACCTCGCCTACCCGCTGCTGGGCCACGTTCTGGGTCAGTTGGCCGGCAATCGCGTCCCGGTGATCACAGGACTCGATGAGCGTGCCAGCGAAGATCGCCTGAAGGCCCTCGGTGCGGCGGCGGCCTCCTCCGGTGCGGTTGGGATGTTCCACGCTGTTGGGGTCACACCCGAAGCGGCCACGCTGAGCGAAGCCCTCGGGGACGCACCACCACAGCAGGTGGTGGACCTTTCCCTTGACACACTACGGGACGCCCGACGCGAGCTCACCACGGCTATCGGAACGCTTGGCGCCGTGAGCGTGGGAACACCTCACATGTCTCTGGACGAGATGGCCTCCCTGGCGGCGTTGGTCGACGGTCACAAAACGGCAGTTCCGTTCTACGTCAACACCTCTCGGGATGTGCTCTCAGAAGCCGAAACCGCCGGAGTAATGACTCCTATCGAATCATTTGGCGCCGTCGTCGTAACCGATACCTGCACCTACATCACACCGATCATGGGCGACATCGAAGGCGATGTCATGACCAACTCCGGCAAGTGGGCCTATTACGCACCGGCGAATCTCGGAGTCAGCGTCGTCATCGGCTCCCTTGTCGACTGTGTCGAATCCGCGGTGACCGGTTCAGCCGTGACGACCGGGGAGTGGTCATGAAGGTCGATCGCGTCCTTGTTGACGGAGTGGCCTCCGGTGAAGTCCTGGTCCTCGACGCACCCCTTTCAATCTGGGGTGGCGTCGACACCGAATCTGGACGGATCGTGCACGCAACCCATCCTCAGTTCGGTGAGTCTCTGGCAGGCAAAATCGTCGTTCTTCCCTACGGCCGCGGGTCAAGTTCCTCTTCGTCTGTGCTTGCCGAGATGCTTCGCATCGGAACCGGTCCGGCCGGATTAATTTTGGAGGAGCCCGACTCGATTCTTGTGATCGGCGTATTGGTAGCCGGCCGCCTGTACGGAACAAGGTGCCCGATCGTCGTGGCGTCGAGTACCCCACCGGACGGGGGTGTCTGGCGTATCACAGGCGATGAACTCGAGTCAGCTCACTGACCAATGTACTGGAGTCTGTGAGGCGCCAGAATCGGACTGGAGAAATGTGCCGAAGTTGCCGATAACCACGACGCAATGCCGGCCATCGAAGAACTAAGCGACATGTTCCTGCGTATGCCAGTGGCTCTCTATCGCACAACAGGGGGCGGCAGGATCCTCGCTGCCAATACTGCACTGGCGAATCTTCTTGGATACGACAGTGTCGAAGAGATCATGACCGATCTGGCGAGTGTCGAGTCCGTATATGTCAACCCTTCTCACCGCAAGCACTGGATTGAAGAGGTCTCGGAAGCAGGCACTGTGAACGAGTTCGACGTCGAGTTGAAACGTTCTGACGGTACAACCGTCTGGGTTCGGGACACCGCCCGAGCCATTCGAGACGAAAACGGGCGGATCGCATACTTCGAGGGCGCACTCATCGATCAGACGGAGAAGATCAAGGCAAAACAGGCGAGTGACGAGTTTCTCGCCACCGTCTCCCATGAGTTGCGCAACCCAATTGCTGTCATGCTCGGAATGGGCGAGGAGCTTGCGAACAACTACGACACCTTCAGCGACGAAGACCGCCGAGACATGGCCCTGTTGATTGCACGGCAAGCCGATGATGCCGCTTGGCTCATAGAGGACCTTCTCGTGGCCTACCGCGCGGACGTCGGCAGGGTAGCCGTCTCTCCGGAGGACTTCGAGATAACCAAGGAGGCCGAGCGGGTGCTCGAAGTGGTGGATCAACCTATCGAACTCGAGGTGCGAGGCGAAGAGTCTCGTGTTCATGCGGATCCGCGTCGGACGCGCCAGATCATCAGAAACCTCGTGAGCAATGCCATTCGATACGGGGGAGAGCAGGTTTTCCTCCGGATCGAGCCCACAGGAGACCGGGTCGAGCTTCGGGTCTGTGACAACGGCGAAGCCATCCTGCAACAGGAACTCGAAAGGATATTCAAACCCTTCGAGACCGGCACCGGGGAACAGCATCCGAAGTCGGTGGGTCTTGGTCTCTCCGTCGCACGAAAGCTGGCCCGCCTCATGGAGGGCGACCTCACCTACCGGCATGTAGATGGGTTCTCCTGTTTCGTACTCTCCCTGCCGTCGGTTTGAGGCACACCCACCTCTAACCTGGCGGCGATGCGTGTCTTAGTAACCGGCGGATCCGGATTCATCGGGAGCCACACCGTGGTGTCGCTTCTCGAGGCCGGTCACGACCCGGTTGTCGTCGACAATCTGTCCAACGCAAGTCGCTCCGTGCTGACACGAATCGGTGAGATTGCTGGGCGGCAACCGGAGTTCCACGAGGCCGACATCCGCGATCGAGACACAATGGGTTCGATCGCTGCTTCGGGTTTCGATGCATGCATCCACTTCGCAGCTCTCAAGGCGGTGGCCGAGTCGGTGGAGGAGCCGATGCTCTACTACGACAACAACGTCGGAGGTACAATTGCTCTCCTCGAAGTGCTTGTCGCCTCAGACATCACCACTTTCGTGTTCAGCTCGTCGGCAACAGTGTATGGCGACCCAAACAAGCTCCCCGTCACTGAAGACATGCCAACTGGGGTGGCCACAAACCCTTACGGCTGGACCAAGATCATGATGGAGCAGATCCTGAGGGACGTTCAGGGGGCCAACCCGGATTGGAGCGTGTCCCTGCTTCGCTACTTCAACCCGGTTGGCGCTCATCCCTCAGGCTTGATCGGGGAAGAGCCTCGAGGCACACCAAACAATTTGATGCCTTATGTGGCCAAGGTCGCCGCCGGGGAGCTTGCCCGGCTCAGCGTGTTCGGTGGGGATTATCCAACCTCGGACGGGACCGGGGTGCGCGACTACATCCACGTGGTGGATCTTGCCGAAGGTCATGTCGCCGCTCTCAACACCCATGTGGGAGATGCGGGTGTCCACACCTACAACCTGGGTACCGGCAAAGGCAGCAGCGTCCTGGAGGTCCTGCACAGCTACGAGAATGCCTGCGGCAAGTCAATTCCCTACGAGGTGGTAGAGCGCAGAGCGGGTGACGTCGCCGCCAACTGGGCGGATGTGACTCGGGCCGAATCGGTGTTGGGATGGAAGACAACCCGGGACCTTGCCGACATGTGTGCTGATTCCTGGCGCTGGCAGCAGAGAACTCGCTAGTGGTGACCGACCTGATCAGACGAGCGGAAGACTGGATCGCGGGGGATCCCGATCCGCAGACTCGGTCCGAGCTCCAAGCCCTGATCGACACGTCTGAAATAGAGGAGCTCGAAGCGCGTCTGGATCAATCACTTTCGTTCGGTACCGCCGGGATACGAGGAGAAGTCGGCGCCGGTCCCAACCGCATGAACCGGGCCGTAGTCATTAGGACAACGAGCGGGCTGGCCAGTTACTTGATCGGTGAACACAACAGTGTGCCTGAGCGCCCCGTGGTGGTGGGGTTCGATGCGCGACCGACAAGCAGACAGTTTGCCGAAGACACCTCTGGCGTCCTTGCGGCCGCAGGCATTTCCGTCGTCTTCTTTCCTGACTTTGCACCCACCCCTCTTGTTGCGTTCGCCGCCAAGCATCTCCAGGCGGCAGCCGCAGTCGTCGTTACGGCGTCGCACAATCCGCCGGCCGACAACGGGTACAAGGTGTATGCGAACAACGCCGCGCAGATAATCCCCCCTGTTGACGGTGACATTGCCTCCGCCATCGACCTCGCGGGTCCAGCAAGAGAGGTAGCCCGCGTCGAGTCTGCGTTCGCTGGAGGGTCGCCACTGGTCAGCCCGGTGCCGGACGACATTCTCGATCGGTATTGGGAACAGGTGAATGCGAGTCGCCCTTCGCCAATCCACTCTGACATGACGGTGGTCTACACGCCGATGCACGGCGTCGGCGGTCAGGTGATCGAGGAAGTGTTCCATCGCGCCGGACACATCGGTCTCATCACGGTGCCCCTCCAAGCACAGCCAGACGGTACGTTTCCAACGGTGGCGTTTCCCAACCCAGAAGAGAAGGGCGCGCTCGATTTAGCCACCGAACTTGCAGAGCAAGTAGACGCCGACCTGATCATTGCCAACGACCCGGACGCCGATCGTCTGGCGATTGTCGTGCCACATGCAGGCGCATGGCGACCATTGACGGGGAACGAGATAGGCGTCTTGCTCGGCAACTACATCCTTCAGCACGCCAGTGGAGAGCCGCGGCCAATCGTCATGAACTCGATCGTCTCCAGCCCCATGCTTGGACAAATCGCCGAAGCGCGAGGGGCACTACACGAGGTCACCCTCACCGGCTTCAAGTGGATCGCCAACGCTGCAATGGCACTGGAAGCACTCGGAAAAGGACGATTCGTGTTTGGTTACGAGGAGGCACTCGGATACAGCGTCGGGTCGACCGTCAGGGACAAGGACGGCATCTCTGCAGCTCTCGTATTCTGCGATCTGGTCGCCGGGTTGAGGAGCGAGGGTCGGACCGTTCTGGACCAATTGAACGACCTGTGGCAGGAGTTTGGACTCTGGGTCAGTGCCCAGCACTCGATTGTCAGACCCGGAGCGGAGGGAATGATCGCCATCCAATCGGCCGTGGCGGCTCTGGCGGCGAACCCACCCGGCACTTTGGGTGCCTACGAGATCGACGCCGTTACCGACTTCAGTGTCGGCGCCGACAAACGGCCTATGTGGCTCGGTGCCCAAGCCCTGGTGGAACTCTCGCTGGGTGATCAGGGGAGGATTCTGGTTCGTCCCAGCGGCACCGAGCCAAAATTGAAGATCTACGTGGACCTTCGAGGGGACGCCGGGACAGAACCCCAGAAGCGCCACACGGAACTCAGCGATTCTTCAGCCCAATTGGCCAAGGTGTTCGCCCAAACTCTGTCTATCTAGTCGGACGCGTCGCTGTCTGTGACCACACGGATTCGGTAGCGTCGATCTCAGACCGTGTTTCCACTTCCTCCACCAGCAATGGCTAATCGGAAGCGTCAGAGTCCCGCTGGTTATAAAGATACAGCCAGCCGACACCGTGGATCGTCACCCCGACCAGCAGCACCACTCCTGCGCCGGTGAATCCGGTGAAAAACGCGGCAAGGGCCGCTACCGCTGCTGCCGCCACCAGGGCGACCCGAACACCGTTGAGTGGACCGAACATGACCACACAATATGCCGGGAGCCAATATCGTGCCACAGTGCGCACATCTACTGACGTCGCGCCAGCGGTGGGGCTCCTCACACTTGCGTTGATGGTGACAATCTCTTGCGGTACCGGGACCGTGACCACGGACCAGACGACCGTGTCGACAATCTCATCTACATTCGCGGCCAGCAGCACATCTTCGACCACATCGACTGTCCAGCAGTCGACCTCGACGAGCGGACCACCCGCATCGACTCTGCCCACCAACCCCCTGGGACTCCTCACCACCACCGGAGTGCCCGTCGCCATCCTGGAGTCCAGACCCCTCGGCTACCAGGTGCTGACACCGTGTGGAAACGAAATGGTGATAGAGGACGGTGTGGCTTTTGGGACAACAACCGTTGTCATCGACCCCGGCCACGGAGGACCGGTGGACACCGGCGCGGTGGCTTCGACCGGTGTGGCCGAGAGGGAGATCAACCTATTGGTGGCCCAGGCCGTCGAACAACTCCTCTTGGAACAGGGCATTTCGGCGGTTTTGACACGTTCGGGGGACTACGCCTCTCCTCTCAACGTACGGGCCCAACTCGCCGACAGCCTCGATGCCGAAGTGATGGTGTCGATCCATCACAACTCACCGAGTCCAGGGCCGTCACCGATTCCCGGTGTTGAGGTGGTCATTCAGGCCAACTCCTCCTCGTCCCGACGTCTTGGAGGTCTTCTCTGGAAACGTTCGATGCAGGCGCTTGATGTATTCGACGTCGTTTGGGTTGCAGCGGACGATGCCGGTGTGATGACCGTTCTCAATAGTCGCGGTGACGATGCCTACGGGATTATTCGCCATCCGCAGACACCCACTGCCCTGATCGAGCTCGGCTACATCTCCAACCTCGCTGAGGCCGAGCTTCATCAAGATCCGATGTATGTCGCCGTCGCCGCCGGGGCGATCGCACAAGCAATCTCCGAGTATCTGCAATCCGACAGCCAGGGATCCGGCTTTATCGAAGGAAGGGTGTTCGACCCCGAACCAGGGGTGGGGCAAGATGTCTGCACCGACCCGGACCTGGGCCGTTGATGGGCCATCCAACCTGGTTGACCGTGGTCTTCGTTGCGGGACTCTCACTCTCGTCAGCACAGAGAGCAACGGGCAATAAGCGAGACCCGGAACCTCTGGCAAAGGCTACTTCGACGTCCTCCGCTCCCAGGAGCTGTACAACCTGCCGTACACCCCTCCGTCGGCCTTGAGCTGGGCATGGGTGCCGTCCTGGACGATTTCTCCTTTATCGAATACCAGAATCCGATCAGCGGCCTCTGCCGTAGACAACCGATGGGCAATCGTCACCACCGTCCGGCCTGCCATGAGCTCGTTGAGCGCCTGGCTTATCCGAACCTCCGTCACCGGATCGACTGCCGACGTCGCTTCATCAAGGATGAGTAGGTCGGGGTCCGCAATCGCAGCTCGCACCAGTGTGACCAGTTGGCGCTCACCCACAGAAAGAGCACTACCGCGTTCTCCAACCGGGGTGTCGAGGCCGGTTGCCAACTCGTTGAGCCATTCACCGAGACCGAGATGGTCGAAGACAGCGACCAGGTCTTTCTCGGCGGCATCGGGGCGTCCCATCCGAACGTTGTCCGCAATCGAGCCCCGGAAGAGAACTCCCTCTTGCGGCACCATCACCACCCGGTCACGAAGCGAGGCAAACCTGAGGGTGCGAACATCTACATTCCCGATCAGCACCTTGCCCTCGGTGGGATCCATCAGTCTGGAGAGAAGCTTGGCGAAAGTCGTCTTACCCGACCCGGTCTCGCCCACAATCGCGACTCTTTGCTCGGGAGGTATCACGATCGTGGTGTCACGCAGCGCAGGCGATGCCGTCGCGTCGGCTGCCATCTGGCCCGGCTGCGGATAGCGAAACGTCACCCGGTCGAAGTGCACCCCGACCGCCTCGTGTGGCAGATCCACACCATTCGGCCCGGGATCGGCAACGTCAGGGGCGATGTCAAGTATGTCGAGAACTCGCCGCCAGCCGGCTACCGCCGTCTGTGCCTCATTCACGGCTTCGCCCATGATCTGGACCGGCTGAACGAATAATTGGACGAGGAAGAGGAACGCAACAACGGTGCCGACGGTGGTGGATCCCTGAGCCGCCATGACCGTGCCCACCACCAGGACACCGGCGACGACAACCGAAGATGAGATTTCACCTCCACCCGAGAATGAAGCTGACAACCGCCCGGCTTTGACGGCAGCACTCCGATGGCTCTCGATCGCCTCCTCGAGACGCTGGCGGGTCCCTGACTCAATGCCATACGCGCGTATCACGGGTGCACCAACCACTGTCTCCGCTAGGAGGGCAAGCATGTGGCCGACCCGCTCGCGCACTATGAGATAGGCGACCTCCAGCCTGCTCTGGAACCAGCGAATCATCAGAACGATGAACGGCACGAGGGCGAGGACAATCAGACCGAGCGGTACCGAGAGCACGAGCATGACAATGAGGGCCAGAATGGCCTGGCCACCATTGATGATGATCATGAGACCGGCCCACTGCATGAAACGGCTGATCTGGTCAACATCGGAGGTGACCCGCGAAACGAGCACGCCTCTCTGCTCGGAGGCCTGGTGGAGCATCGACAGATCATGGATGTGTCGGAAAGCGCGGATACGAAGACCCGATAGGGCGGTTTCGGCGACGCGTGCCAAACGAAGGTGCATCCACCCGGTGGCGCCGGCCGTGATCAGCACCGCTACCAGCGCGATGAGGGTCATCTGGACGACGAAGCCGATGTCGATCGCCCCGTCCTCCAGGCCGCCATCGATTATCTGCTGGATGGCGATCGGAACAATCACTCTGCCCGCAGTCGCCACCAGGGCGATGCCAATGGTCCCGGCAAGCCCTCGACGAAGCTCGGGGGAAAGACTCAGACCTCGTCGGATGGTGGCAACAGCACCCTTTTTGGTGTCCTCCGTCGAGGCGGTGTCGACGGCAGCTCCGGCGGTCACGCCGGCTCCTCTATCTGGTCGTAGGCATCGATGAGGCTCCGATAGGCGGGAAGGGACCTGTAAAGCTCCTCGTGGGTGCCGCGGTCGATGACGCGGCCGTCCTCGATGTAAATCACCTCATCGGCAAGCACTATGGAGGAGCGTCGATAGGCGACAATCACCACGCTGGTGTCCAACTGCTCCAAACCGTCGAGGATCGCACTCTCGACGGCCGGATCGACAGCAGAGGTGGCGTCGTCCAGGACGAGAAGTCTCGGCTCCCGCACCAGGGCGCGGGCGATGGCGATACGTTGTCTCTGTCCACCGGAAAGCGAGGCCCCACGCTCACCGACAACCGTGGCGTATCCATTGGGAAGCTCCATGATGAAATCGTCGGCTTGGGCGAGTTCGGCCGCCGCGATCACGTCGGACTCGTTGAAGGGCTCGCCCAGCGTGATGTTGTGATAGACAGAGTCGTTGAAGAGGAAAGTCTCCTGGAAGACGACGCTCACCGATTCGGCTAGTGCCGACCGGTCTAGATCGACCAGGCCACGGCCGTCAAGACAGATCTCACCCTTCTCCGGGTCAAAGAGTCTCACCAACAAATGGGCCACGGTTGATTTACCAGACCCGGTGGGGCCAACAAGGGCAACCCTGGTACCGGCGCTGACATTGAGCGTGACCGACTCGATGCCGCGAAGCTCGTCATCCCTCATCAGGCTTTCGGTACTCCCACCGGTGGCGGAGAGGTCTTCGTGCTCGGTATCCGCATACAGGTATCCCACCGACTCCGCGGAGGCTTCCGCGCCACCCTTCTCGGACGTCCCGTGAACCCCGTACTCAAAACGAGCCTCCTCGTTGAGGACAGCCTCCACCCGCTCCAGCCCTGCTACCGACCGAGGAATTTCACCGAGCAGCCACCCGAAGACTCGCATTGGAAGTGCGACGAGGCTGAAGAGATAGGCGAAGGCTATGAGGGATCCAGTGGTGAGGACTCCTTGATCGACCCTCCATGCGCCGACAGCGAGGACAGCCAATATGCCGATGCTGGGTAGTGCCTCGATCACCGGGTCAAAGACCGCCCTCAGACGACCGACCTCGACCATGCGGTCCCTCAGGGCGTCGGATCTCTCCCCGAAACGACCCACCTCCGCATCCTCACGGCCCAGAGTCTTGACGACTAGAGCCGCATCGAATGACTCATGGGCGATGTCGGCAACCTCGGCGCGGAGCCGCTGGGCCTTGGCCGCAACAGCCCTCATCCTTCGCTGGAACGTGTAATTGACGATCATCAGCGCCGGGCCTACCGAAAAGCCGATCAGCGCCAGAAAGGGATCAGTGAGAAGGAGAAGAATCGCCGTGACGACGAGCATGATGATGACCCCAAAGGCCATCGGTAGGGGAGCAGCAACGAATGAGGCGGCTTCGACGTCCTCGTTGACATTGGCCAACAACTGTCCGGTGGAATGGCGACGATGCCATTCGACGGGAAGATCCAGATACCGATTGGTGACGTCGACCCGGTCCCGGTACTGGATTCGATGTTGGGCGAAGTAGGCGCCCATACGACGCAGGGTGATCCCAGCTGCTCGTGCAATCGAAACAGCGATGACGAGCGCAGCGGCTCCCGCCAAGGTTGCGGAGGCAACCTCACCGGCCTCGACGGCCGGCAACAGCACCGAGTCCATGATCCATCCGATCACGAAAGACGAGACGATTGTCATGGCGGCGAACAAGATTGCTCCTGCACCACCGACAGCGAACTCCCGGGGGGCCCTTCGCAGTTGCCGGCCGATCAGATACCAGCTTTGACCCATCGTCGCAACGTTCTGACGCTCGGGTGCCTCGGAATCGTTGCTCGTCATAGGTCAAAGAGGCTACGGCCGGCTGCCTCTTAGCCAAATTGGGGAGGACGCATCGAGTAGTCGATGCCATATGTCTGACGGGTGTCACCGAAAGACACTCATGAGACCCGGCACCGGGGGAGTGGTCCGCCTGTTCTCACACCATGGCAGACGATGGACAGCAGCCGATAATGTCTGTTCTCCACAGTCAGAAACCCAGGAGGTGAACTGTGATTTCGCGCGACAACCCATATGAATTGGCTGACACGGCCTCCAGGGCCATCACCAACGCACTGGGGTCATCGTTGGATGTGGTGGTCGTGCTTGGGTCTGGATGGTCGAACGTGGGGGAGAGGATGGGAATCCCTCGAAGCACAATGGATTTGGCCGACTTGCCCGGCGCTGTCCCGCCGACGGTGACCGGCCATAGCGGCATGATCCGGGCAGTCGAGCTCGAGAATCGAGTTGCCCTGCTGATCGGCGGTCGAAGCCACCTCTATGAGGGGCACACTCCAGCAACGGTGGTGCACGTCGTGCGATCGGCCGTCCTGGCTGGTTGCGAACGCGTAATCCTGACCAATGCAGCGGGATCGTTGCGACGTGAGAACCAACCAGGCACACCGGTGCTGCTCCGCGACCAGTTGAATCTCACCGGCACCACACCAATGATCGGCGTCGTCCCGCCGCCGCCGTTCGCCGGACGGTTCGTTGACCTCACCGAGATCTACTCGGCTCAGCTGCGGGCGGCTGCCCGGTCCCACGATCCGTCTCTCACCGAAGGTGTATACGCCGGGCTCATGGGCGGGGCCTACGAGACTCCTGCCGAGATCGACGCGTTGAGAGGAATGGGTGCCGACCTCGTCGGGATGTCAACTGTGCTCGAGGCGATCGCGGCGAAGCACCTCGGCGCGGAGGTCGCAGGAATCTCGCTGGTGACGAATCTCGCAGCAGGGATGGCCAGCGAGATAAGCCACGCTGAGGTCCTGGATGTGGCGAGCGCGGCCACCGATCGAATCGCTGAGCTCGTCACCGTCCTGGTGAGCGCCTGATACCTGCATCTACACAACAGCGATGTGGATCAGGTGGTCGAGCGGGATCGATAAACTTTCGGAGCCGCCGGGGTAGTAACCAGAGAGCTATCTCATTGTCAGAGATTCACACCATGTCGTTGATGGTTGATGACATTGGCGATGGCGTCCTGGAGAGGCGCTCTCCAATTTTGATCAGCCGATTGCCGGCGGTAGTGCGGATCGGGTGGTCGGCAGAGACGATTCTGTTGGCCCCGTTCACCCGGACAGCTTCACGCTGTTGCCGCTTCATATGTGCGTGGGCCATGCGCTCGTTTCTGTAGGCCTTGACATAGTCGGTGGTCATTCCGGACATCTCCTTATCAGTTCGTCCCGTCGCTGATGAGAACCCCACAGAGGCAATGTGGTTGCACCCAGATGGTCAGTAGATCGTGACGACCTCGGGCTGGCCAATCTCCCGAGTCGACTGCCTTCGCTCGGCTAGTTCCTCAGACGTCGTTCCATTCACCTTCAGATCAGATTCGTGACTAGGAGGTATCCGCACGTCGAGACAAGGCTGAGGTGCCAGAGAAAATCACACTAGGACGCGTGAGTGTGAGCTGACGCAGAAGACGAGTCGGCGCCGGTCGCCCACCAGACAACGGCGGCCGCCGCGCTCACGTGCCACAGCCCATGGGTTTGGAGTATCGAGCCCGGATCACATAATGGCCAGCCAGTGGCGCCGAGACGGCCAACGATCGCCGAGGCCGCGAGTAGGGACAACGCGCCCCACGTGTGCGACGATCGATCGAGTCGGATTCTGACCCCGACAGCAATCACTGTGATTACCACGGCGACCGGATCGCCGATTGCCGGGAGGAGAGCGAATAGCACTCCCAGCACCAGAAAACCGGAGACATGGGTGGTTTTTTCCCACCTGGTCCCTGTTCCGGCTACGACCAGCAGCAGCCAGGCGAGGGTGACGTCATGGGCCCATTCCGCCCCAGCCGGCATCGGCCCGTGGAAGAGCAATGACCCGATGCCGGTCGCGATCACCGCTATGCCCACCCAACGACGGTCTGGGCGGCGAGTCAGTATCCAGAGACCTGCGGCCACGAACGCAAGGGTGGTGATCGAGTTGACCGGCTGTCGGAGCAGGCCATCACCGATGGATTCACAGTCTGCCGCGGCTCCCATGTTTCCGACGCTACAGCGGGCGATATCGATGCCTATGCCCGCGACGGCCGCCAAAACGCAACCCAGAGGAGTGCGCTACGAGGTTGAGGGCCTAGTGGGCCGCATTTTGCCCGTGAAGATTCGAGTCTTTTCTCCGACACCAGCACCCGGATGTCCTACAAGAGTGTCCGGTGCCTTCGCGTTCCGACACTGACCCTCATTTGGAGAAAGCATCAGGCCGCCGATGATTGCTGTGGTCTCTGGGGTGGAGTCTCCACAGAAGACGGGGCGGTTCACCATGTTGTATGTTGCTTCCAGGGACGCGGATCAGAGGAACCGGGTCCGGGTATCAAGAAAGGAGTTAAAAGGCTATGGGTGTTGGAACACTTCGTTGTGTTGTCATCAACGTCACCGACCTAGCACTCGCCTACAAGTTCCGGGGGGAAGTCACCGGACTCGAGGTCATCGGATCAGAAACTGGGTGGCATGACTGGCTCGGGTATTTGGGCACAAAGGACCCGTGGAAACACGAGATCATCCTGCAACGTGTTGACAATTCCCCACTAGACATTCAGGCACCAACAGCCGAGAGTCCCAATCAAGTTCACATCGACATCACACCAAACAACGGCATCGACCGAGCGATAGAAGAAATCATCGAACTCGGCGGCAGGGTCAAAAAGCCACCAAGCCTCTACCCCAGACCCGGATCACGTGGTGATCATCGACCGCTTATTGACTGGGCAGTCATGCAAGACCCATTCGGCAACGAATTCTGCCTCGTAGAGAACCTCACAGACAACCAGTCGCAAGCAGCCATGGCAGCCACAGAAGCCAGAACCGACCAACAATGGCGAACCGCAGCAGGAGTCACCCACTAGCCGGGCATCTAACAATGTGGGCGGCTCTGTCCGCTCGGATGTGATGGTGTCGTCTGTCAGAATATCGTCGTGGATGTTGGTGCGTATCTGAAGCGGATCGGACTGTCCGAGGGTGTGGAAGCTTCCGTTGATGGCTTGGAACGGTTGCAGCGTGCGCATATGTCTTGTGTGCCATTTGAAAACCTTGATGTGTTCCATCATCGTGGTGTTGATACGGGTGTTGAATGGTCAGTTCCCAAGATCGTGGCCAGGGGTCGAGGGGGCTGGTGTTACGAGCTCAACGGTGCCTTCGCTGTCCTATTGGAAGAGCTTGGCTTCGTTGTGAAAAGGCTCGGAGCCACTGTGTTGCTGTCCGATGAGGTATCCACGGTTCCTGATCATCTGACCATCAACGTCACGTTGGATCGCCACTATCTCGTGGATGTCGGCTTCGGTGATTCTTTCATCCGTCCCCTGCCCCTCGACTCGACGGGTCCTCATGATGGAGGGGTTGGTGAGTTCGGGTTTGTTTTGAATGGTGACGAGACGACGTTGATCGCGTATAGGTCGGACGGCGACGGCGAACCTCAATATCGGTTCGACTCGAATACATACGAAACCACCGACTTCGATAACCCTTCACAACGGCTTCAAACCGACCCCAGCCTGCATTGGACCAAAAGCCCCTTTGCTACTCGTTTGCTCGACGGGGGCCCTGACCGGGTGACATTGCTTCGGGATCAGCTCAAGTTCCGCCGTGACGGCATCTGGGTCGAAGAACCCGTAACTGAGGAGGCCTGGCCAATAGTGCTCGATCAATGGTTCGGTATGACACCCTGATCCCACACTCTCAAAGACGACACTTCCCACATACAGCCCCTGCACGTATGGGCCGGCTTGCCGGTGGCGGTTGTGCTCATCCTGCTCAGGGCGGAGGATCGATCGGCTTAGTGAACTCGTGGCCGAGCGCGTTGTGATCCAATCAATGTTGCGAGAGTCACCACCCACCCTCGTAGACAATCACTTGAATGCCGTTGGGATCTCGCAGGTACAGATAGGTAGATCCCCAAGGCCGCTGATCGGGCCCTTGGAAGGAGACACCGGCGGGCAGATTCGCGATGAATGACTCCAGGTTGTCGACGCGGAACTGGAGACTCAGTCCCACGAAGTTTTGAGTGCCCGGGCCGTCGTAGATCTCCAAGAGGGCCTCCCTATGTCCGTCGGGGAACTGGAGGATCACTCCTCTGCACCCGCATCCAGATCCACGTTATGATCTAACTTGACATAACGTGGATTATGGGCGCTTGGAGATCGGGGCTCGGACCCCAGAATTGGCCCGACATCCAGTTGTCTGAGGAATAAACCGCAATCCCCCACAGGTTGCACCTCCAGAATCCCTTTGCCAGGAAAGGTTCATAGAGATGGCCACAGTCGCCCTCACCAAAGACACATTCGATCAGACGGTTCGTGACAATGACACGGTCATCGTTGACTTCTGGGCTGAATGGTGTGGTCCCTGCCGCTCATTCGCTCCCGTCTTCGAAGATGCGTCCGAGAAGCACGAGGGGATCGTCTTCGCCAAGGTTGACACCGAGGCCGAGCAAGAGCTTGCAATGCAGTTTGGTATCCGCTCCATCCCCACCCTGATGGTATTCCGTGACCAGATCGTCCTGTATTCTCAGCCAGGAGCCCTCCCCGGCCATGCATTTGAAGATCTCGTCGATAAGGTCAAAGAGACCGACATGGAAGACGTGCGGGCCCAGATGACCCAGCAGGAGAATGCTCTCGAGCATGAGCATGAGCATGAGCATGAGCATGAGCCTGAGGTCGAGCACTCCAGCTGACGAGCTACATACGCCGTAAGTCGCTAAAACCGGCTTTCGACATGCTGACAACTGTGACCGACGCCTCTGTGAACGGAAGGCGGTCGTACCCACCCCACCGATTCTCCCCGCATGTCCACCCGGCGGTACTGACTCATGATTTCAGCTCTGGAAGGCATGGCCTAGTCGTGCCTCCTCTTTCCTAGGCTTCACACCCATGCCCGGGACGACCCGATGGAAAGCCGACACCGCCTGGCTCGGAGGCGACGCCCTGGTTAGTGATGTTCTCATCGAGACACAGGGCGATACCATCACTGCTGTTGGGACCGGGTACGACGGCGAGTTCGATCGCCGTCTTACCGGCCTCGTCTTTCCTGGCCTCGTCACCGCGCACTCCCACGCCTTCCACCGGGCGCTCAGAGGGCGTACACATCAGGCCGGAGGTGACTTCTGGGCCTGGAGACGGCCAATGTACCAACTGGCGGGTCGTCTGACTCCAGAGACTTACTACGACCTCGCCCGGGCGGTCTATGCCGAGATGTTGCTTTCTGGAATAACTCTTGTCGGTGAGTTTCACTACGTGCATCACCGGCCGAACGGCGAGTCATTTACCGATCCAAACGCGATGAGCGAGGCCGTCGTGTCAGCCGCCATGGACGTGGGCATACGCATCACACTCATCGATGCCGCCTACCTCGCATCGGATATGAACGGCACTCCCCCATTGCAGGAACAGACTCGGTTCTCCGATGGTGACATCGAGTCATGGTCACAACGTGTTCACGACATGGCGAGTCGCCTGGGGGCAAATCCCCTGGCGCGGCTTGCCGTTGCGGCTCACAGCGTAAGAGCAGTCACCACCGGTGATCTCGAAGCGATCGCCGGCGTGGCTTCGGAGTTGTCCGCTCCCCTACACATCCACGTGTCTGAGCAACCAGCCGAAAACGAGGCCTGTCTGGCAGCTCACGGTGTCACTCCAATCGAGTTGCTCCACCGTCATCGATATCTGAACGAAAACACCACGCTCATCCATGCGACCCACACCACCGACAATGATCGGAGGCTCATAGCCGAGTCGGGCGCGGGTGTGTGTTTCTGTCCCACGACCGAGGCAGATCTCGGAGATGGGATCGGCCCCGGCATCGAATACCAGGAAGCCGGAGTTCGGTTGAGTCTGGGGTCAGATTCCAACGCCACCATCGACATCCTGGAGGAGGCGAAACGGATTGAGCAACACGACCGTCTACGTTTGGGCCGGCGCGCCATACATGATCCGGCGTCGCTGCTAGATGCCGCCACCGCCGGGGGTGCCAACGCGTTGGGCTGGCCAGAGACAGGACGGATCGAGGCGGGTTCTCTCGCAGACTTCGTCGTTCTCGACGACAGATCCCTTGATCTCGCCGGATTGGATTTGGATTCAGGCGTGACGTCGATCGTGATGTCGTCGACCCGTTCCGCCGTCACCGACGTCGTCGTAAGCGGAGAGATGCTTGTCACCAATCGGGTCGGTTTCGGCCTGCCGACGTTGAGCGACATCGATCAGGCCATCAAAAGGGTGTGGATGTGATCAGGGCCATTCCTCAGATCGGTCATCCGGTTCTCCGCCGAAGTTGTGAGCCAGTCTCCGCCGATGAGCTGTCATCTTCCGAGGTGCAGACTCTGATCGACGACATGATCGAAACTATGCGTGACGCCGAGGGCGCCGGAATCGCGGCGAATCAGGTCGGCGTCTCACTTCGAATCTGCGTCATCGGACTCGAGAGCAATGACCGATACCCCTACAAACCGCCCATCCCATTGACCGTTCTGGTGAACCCTGAGCTCAGCTTCATCGACGATGCCATCTATCTCAATAATGAGGGCTGTCTGAGCGTCCCGATAAGGGGCGACCTCCCCCGACAAATGAACATCGACGTGGGCGCCCTCGATAGAGATGGAAACCATTTCGCGCGAACCTACCGAGGGTTGACCGCAGGGACCGTCCAGCACGAGATCGATCATCTGAACGGAATGCTGATCGTTGATCGGATCGAAGACACCCGCACGATGTCGACGTGGGCGATGTTCCAGGAACACAAAATGGACCGATACCTGGAACGTATCCGTCCCGCCATCGAAGCGACCGAGCCAAAGGAGGCTTGACGATGCCGGCCGACCCGAATGTGATCTCGGACCTCGAATCAAACCTGATCGAGTACGAAGAGATGGCGTGTGATCCCGAGTTGGCCGACACCGCTGCGTTCTGCGAGGCATATGGGATACCACTGGAGAAGTCGGCAAACGCCATCGTCGTCGCATCACGAAAACCTGAGGGACGCAACGCTGTGTGTCTCGTGTTGGCCAACGACCGTCTTGACGTCAACGGGATGGTCAGGCGTCGACTTGGAGTGAGGAAGGTCAGCTTCGCCTCTGCCGAACTGACCCATGAGCTCACAGGTCAGGAAATCGGTGGTGTGACGATATTCGGCCTCCCCAATGATCTCCCTGTATGGATCGATAGCAACGTCGTGGACAACGACTGGGTGGTCGTTGGTGGTGGCTCCCGCTCGGCGAAAATCAGACTGGATCCCAACCAGTTGATAGATCTGAGTGGATATGAGGTCGTTGAGGGCCTCTCCAAGGCCTCCCCGTCAGACTGATCGCCCAAGCTGGCTGCGAGCCAGGAATACGTACCCGACAAGACCGATCAAGGCGAAGGCAAACCACTGAATCGCATAGGCAAGATGGGGACCGTCGTCATCGAACGTAGGGGGATTCACCGGTACAGGTAGTTCTTCGCCTCTTTCCCCTATCGAGACCAGATAAACGGGAGCAAGCGACGTTGGTGTCTGTTCCTGGATCCTGGTGATGTCGACCCGGCTGGCGGTCGTCAGCCGGCCGTCGTCAGGGTCGGCAGGCCCCAAAGGAGGTTTCTCCTGAGACAGGTGCACCCAACCCTCGACGGTCACTTCCCCCGATGGTGGTGAAGCCTCGGTCACCGGCACCCGGTCGAGTCCAAGCGGCACCCACCCTCGATTGACCAGGATCGCCTCGCCCCCCCCACCGACCAAAGGAGTGATCACGTGGAAGCCTGCGGCACCCAGGTAAACCTGTGATCGGATCAGCACTTCATCCTCGGAGGAGAAGACACCCGTTGCCAGGGCCCGTCGATACTCGAGGGTTTCGATATCGCCGCCGACAGCATCGAGCAGCACTGAAATGTCAACAGGATCATCCGAGGCCCTGGCTTCCCCTACGGCGTTCTCGAGACGGCGCTCGTCCAACCGATCCAATTGCCAGAACCCAAGTCGGACGAAAAGGATGACGATCAGAAGCACGACGAAATGAGCGATGATCCATCGGGGCGCGAGCAGACGGCGGAACTGGGGCAAATCGCCACAATAGACTCACCGTGGACCTTCGCTTTCGTCAGGCGCCAGGGTGCTATTCGGCCGCAACCTGCTCGAGATCCTCCACAGTTCTGAAGGTCACCTGTGCGGCGACCACCTCAATACGACTCCTTCCCCCATCTGGACTCTCCCAGAAGCGCCGCTGGACCGATCCGCAAACGTGAACTCTCTCTCCCTTGAGCCCTGGATGGTCAACAAGGTCATCTGGTGGGTCCCAAAGGGTCACCGGGATCACATCGAGGCGCCGCCGGGGATGGGCCACACCGACGGTTACCAGATATCGAATCAAGCGGGTTCCGGAATCAAAAACCCTCAACTCTGGATCTGCGGCCAGACGACCACAGAGAACCACCACATTGAGGTCTAACGGACTGACGGTCATTGCACTCTCCCCTAAATCATCGGGGAAGTGCGGCCACCCGGAGTCTGTCAGGCCCCTGAGACAGGTTCTCTAGTCCAGAGCCTGGCGGAGCTCGTCAACGCCTTCGAAGTCGGGCTCCTGCTCATCGAGAGCCGCGACAAGACGACGGGCGGCATCCTTGTCGCCGGCTGCAAAAGCGACCTTGGCGGCGACGTACCACCGACGAACCTCACCTGGCGATGGTGAGGCAATGAGACGCCCCGGCTTGATGATGGGCCAGGCCTCCCTTGCCTTCCCCTCATCGATGAGAAAGGATGCATAGACCACGCGAGCCTCGTTGGAGACCGTTGCCGAGATGTCGTGCTCTTGGATCCGGTCCCAGGTTTTCGTGACGTCTTCTTTGCGGCCGAGGGCCCGCAGGCAGTCCATTTCGACCGGCATGTGGATCAGATCCCCTGTAATGCGTCGAAATGTGCGGAGTTCACGCAGAGCCTCCTCCCATCGCCCCGACCTGTAGGCGGAGAGACCCAACAGCTCCCGGATCGTCGAGGAGCGGGGCGAGAGTTCTTTGGCACTACGGAGCTCGGGGAGGGCTGCCGCATACCGCTCGTCGGCGAACTGCTCCATCCCCTTGGAGAGGTGTCCCAACGCGGGTTCACGACGAGCCTTCGGTGTGGAGCGGACGATGTCCTCACGCACCCACTTGGGTAGCTGCCCCGAAGTGACCGAGGTGATGGTCCGGTGTCGACGCTGTTGCTGACCTCCGTGGCTGGGGCCGCGGGACCTGTTCGACTTGTGATTGTTGTCAGACTGGCGAGACACCACGTCTCCTACGTGAGAGAAGGGCCGCCAACGCTAGTCAGCGACCCTTCGACGTTTACTGCCCGGCAGTGACCTACTCTCCCAGGGGACTACTCCCCAAGTACCATCGGCGCTGACAGGTTTCACTTCCGTGTTCGGAATGGGAACGGGTGGGGCCCCATCGCTTTCGCCACCGGACAAATGTACAAGTGTCGGGCAACCCGAGCACTCCATAGCGAGCACAAAACCATCTAGGACTCTTTATCCAAGCCCTCGGCCTATTAGTACCGGTCCGCTGAACACATTGCTGTGCTTACACGTCCGGCCTATCAACCTGGTCATCTACCAGGGGCCTTAACCCTTACGGGTGGGAGATCTCATCTTAGGGTGGGCTTCGCACTTAGATGCTTTCAGCGCTTATCCCTTCCGTACATAGCCAACGAGCCGTGCACTTGGCAGTACAACTCGCACACCAGAGGTACGTCCAACCCGGTCCTCTCGTACTAGGGGCAGCTCCCTTCAAATCTCCTGCGCCTGCGGCGGATAGGGACCGACAGTATTGTTACTACCGCTCACTTCGGGTGAGCAGTGGCCAGGTCATTTCTGCCTGACTCTGTATGTCGCCATACAGCTCGGACTATATCTTCACCCATCCTGGGATAGGTGTTCGGCGTATAGTCTCTGAGGGTTCTGGGTTCCTAACACCTCCGCCAGGGACCACTTTCGATAAACGTCCATCGCCATTCATTCTGAACGCGAGGCGTACCAACCGCTCAAATCCTTGGCGGTTGAGGTGTTCGCCTTTGTCCATCGCTTCAACGATGGTGGCGAATAGCTCGAAAGTGTCTCCCTTGTTGGAGATCAGTGGATTACGGATGAAAAAGGTATGACTCTGTCCTTGAGATCAGATCTCCGTCCTTACGACGAAGACCAGGGTTCGATCCGCCCGCCGTTGCCGGTCGTTTTGGCGGATCGCTCCACAGCCGAGTGTGTCTTTGAAAACCGAGAGCACACTGGCGCGCTCGGCGTTCTGACTCACTCGAAACTCAGGAACGAGTTGGAAACCATTCTCCAGATCGGGTCGTCGCGTGACCCCAACCGAGAATGTTCCTTCTCCATCGGCGAATCCACTTAGGTAGGACTCCAGCCTTCCCTGCTGATTTTCCGCACCGACCGGATTGTCACTGTTCATGTCTCAACCCTATGTGTCGGGTGTGACATGAACGAGTACCAGTCGGATACACGGGATTTCCAGCATATAGCCGAATTTATAGACAGCAATGGTCTTACTGTCTCACGACGTTCTGAACCCAGCTCGCGTGCCGCTTTAACGGGCGAACAGCCCGACCCTTGGGACCTGCTCCAGCCCCAGGATGCGACGAGCCGACATCGAGGTGCCAAACACCCCCGTCGATATGGACTCTTGGGGGGTATAAGCCTGTTATCCCCGGAGTACCTTTTAGCCGTTGAGCCATGGCGCACCCACGTGCCACCATGGGATCACTAATCCCGACTTTCGTCCCTGCTCGACCTGTAGGTCTCGCAGTCAAGCCCCCTTGTGCATTTACACTCGCCGTCTGATTGCCGACCAGACTGAGGGGACCTTTGGGCGCCTCCGTTACTCTTTAGGAGGCCACCGCCCCAGTGAAACTGCCCGCCAGACACTGTCCCTGATCCGGATTACGGACCGAAGTTAGATGGCCGTCATGAGAAGGGTGGTATTTCAAGGTTGGCTCCACGAAAGCTTGCGCCTCCGCTTCTCAGCCTCCCACCTATCCTGCACATCACATGCCAGACACCAATGTCAAGCTACAGTAAAGGTTCCGGGGTCTTTCCGTCCTGCCGCAGGTAGTGAGCATCTTTACTCACACTGCAATTTCGCCGAGTCTCTGGTTGAGACAGTACCCAAGTCGTTACGCCATTCGTGCAGGTCGGAACTTACCCGACAAGGAATTTCGCTGGATCTGTTACTTAAGACCTATATCGAGTGCACGATGCTCGACAGGTGGGCCGGTCATTTCTGCCGACCTCCCTATGTCGCCATAGGGTCCGGACCATCTCTTCATCTCCACCAGGAGATGGCTGGCGTATGGTCTCTGAGGATTCTCGAGAACCAATGGTCCTCAAGTCTTTCCTGCTGATTTTCCGGCGTGACGTTTGCGCGTCACACGTCATCGAATTGTCACTGCTCATTCCCCGTCACTACCCATTGGGCGTGACACGCAATGAACGAGTACCGATGAATACACCGGGTTTTCCAGCATATGGCCAGCTGCACTCACGCCGTCGCCGGCGGGAGGGGCAGCCCCCCTTTGCCTCTAGGGGGTTTCCTTTACCTTAGGACCCTTATAGTTAGGGCCGCCGTTTACTGGGGCTTAGTTTCAAAGCTTCGCCGAAGCTAACCCATCCACTTAACCTTCCAGCACCGGGCAGGCGTCACAGGGTATACATCGTCTTGCGACTTAGCACCCTGCTGTGTTTTTGGTAAACAGTCGCTTGGGTCTGGTTTCTGCGGCCCCCTCAAGCTTGAGACGCTGAGTCTTTCCACTTTACCGGGGCGTTCCTTCTCCCGAAGTTACGGAACTATTTTGCCGAATTCCTTAACCAGAGTTATCTCGCTCGCCTTGGTATTCTCTACCTGTCCACCTGTGTCGGTTTGGGGTACGGGCACCCTATGTGCTCGCTAGAAGTTTTTCTCGGAGGTATGGCTTCAACGGCTTCGCCTAAATCGGCTCGGCATCACGCCTCAGGCTTGATGAGATCCGGATTTGCCTGGATCTCGCCCACACGCTTACCCCGGGAACTACCATCGCCCGGGTCCGTCTAGCCTTCCCCGTCACTCCATCGCTAACCTACTACTGGTTGGGTTGGTAGGCCCCGAAGGGCTTTCCTTAGCAAACCAGATTCGGTCTGGACGCTCATAGAGTGGTACCGGAATATCAACCGGTTATCCATCGATTACGCCTCTCGGCCTCACCTTAGGCCCCGACTAACCCTGGGCGGACGAGCCTTCCCCAGGAAACCTTGGACATTCGGCGGAAGAGATTCTCACTCTCCATTCGCTACTCATGCCGGCATTCGCACTCGTGAAGCCTCCACGGTTGGCTTACGCCACCGCTTCAACGGCAACACGACGCTCCCCTACCGATCCAGCGATAAATCGCTGAATCCCGCAGCTTCGGCGGTGTGCTTGAGCCCCGTTACATTTTCCGCGCGGAATCACTCGACCAGTGAGCTGTTACGCACTCTTTAAATGATGGCTGCTTCTAAGCCAACATCCTGGCTGTTTGAGCAACTCCACATCGTTTCCCACTTAGCACACACTTAGGGGCCTTAGCTGGCGATCTGGGCTGTTGCCCTCGCGACCACGGAACTTATCTCTCGTAGTCTGACTGCCGTACTTGGCGCATTGAGATTCGGAGTTTGACTGAAGTTGGTAAGCTTGTAGGCCCCCTTATCCAATCAGTTGCTCTACCCCCAATGCGGAACATACAACGCTAGCCCTAAAGCTATTTCGGGGAGAACCAGCTATCGCCGAGTTTGTTTGGCCTTTCACCCCTATCCACAGGTCATCCCCCAAGTTTTCAACCTTGGTGGGTTCGGGCCTCCACGAGGTCTTACCCTCGCTTCACCCTGCCCATGGATAGCTCACTCGGCTTCGGGTCTACAGCACGCGACTAGACGCCCTATTCAGACTTGCTTTCGCTTCGGCTACGGCTAACGCCTTAACCTCGCCACATACCGGTAACTCGCCGGCTCATTCTTCAAAAGGCAGGCGGTCAGACGTTCGAAAACGTCCTCCCACTGCTTGTAAGCCATCGGTTTCAGGTACTATTTCACTCCCCTCGCCGGGGTTCTTTTCACCTTTCCCTCACGGTACTAGTTCACTATCGGTCACTAGGTAGTACTTAGTCTTACGAGGTGGTTCTCGCAGATTCACACGGAATCTCCTCCGTGATACTTGGGAACACCAATCTGAAGGTCGGTCGGTTTTCGCTCACGGGGCTATTACCCCCTACGGCCCAGCTTTCCAGCTGTGTTCAGCTAACCGCCGACTTTGTAACTTCAGCTCCGCGCCGGTGCGCAGGAGACATGGGTCCCACAACCCCTATACAGCAACACCACCGGGCTATCACACTGCATAGGTTTAGACTCTTCCCGTTTCGCTCGCCGCTACTCAGGGAGTCGCTATTGCTTTCTTTTCCTCAGGGTACTGAGATGTTTCAATTCCCCTGGTTGCCTCTACCGGCCCTATGTGTTCAGACCGGAGTGACTGGGCATGACCCCAGCCGGGTTTCCCCATTGGGACATCCTCGGTTATAACGCTCGCTTGGCAGCTTCCCGAGGCTTATCGCAGCCTGCTACGTCCTTCATCGGCTCCTAGTGCCAAGGCATCCACCGTTGGCTCTTAGTAGCTTGGATAGATATAAGAATCCAAGACAATATTTGTGCTCGCTATGCAGTTCTCAAGTTGCCTGAAGGCAGCCCCCATCCACCTCTCTCGAGGGGATCGTGAACTCCTTCACAACTGAACAATGTGTCTGATCCGACTGGTTTAGCGTACGGGCTCATCCAAGCAAAGCTTGTTCCACCCGAACACTAACTCCAAGAGTTAGACCAAATAGCCAGTAGATTAACTGAGAGCTGGAAGACAGATAATCAACCTATCTTCTTTATGCTCCTTAGAAAGGAGGTGATCCAGCCGCACGTTCCCGTACGGCTACCTTGTTACGACTTAGTCCCAGTTACCGACCCCACCTTAGGCAGCTCCCTCCCCGAAGGGTTAGGCCACTGACTTTGGGTATTGCCGACTTCCGTGACTTGACGGGCGGTGTGTACAATCCCCGAGAACGTATTCACCGCGGCTTAGCTGATCCGCGATTACTAGCGACTCCGGCTTCATGAAGTCGAGTTGCAGACTTCAATCCGAACTGGGGCCGGCTTTAAGGGATTGGCTCACTCTCACGAGATCGCTGCCCGTTGTACCGGCCATTGTAGCATGCGTGCAGCCCTGGATATAAGGGGCATGATGACTTGACGTCGTCCTCACCTTCCTCCGAGTTATCCTCGGCAGTCTCCTATGAGTCCCCGGCCGAACCGCTGGCAACGTAGGATAAGGGTTGCGCTCGTTGCGGGACTTAACCCAACATCTCACGACACGAGCTGACGACAGCCATGCACCACCTGTCACGGGCCCTAATGGACACTGTATTTCTACAGCTTTTCCCGCGATGTCAAACCCAGGTAAGGTTCTTCGGGTATCATCGAATTAAGCCGCATGCTCCGCCGCTTGTGCGGGGACCCGTCAATTCCTTTGAGTTTTAGCCTTGCGGCCGTACTCCCCAGGCGGGATACTTAATGCGTTAGCTTCGGCACGGCGACCGTTAATCGGGACGCCACACCTAGTATCCAACGTTTACGGCGTGGACTACCAGGGTATCTAATCCTGTTTGCTACCCACGCTTTCGCTCCTCAGCGTCAGTGCCGGCCCAGAGAACCGCCTTCGCTACTGGTGTTCCTCCCGATATCTGCGCATTTCACCGCTACACCGGGAATTCCATTCTCCTCTACCGGACTCGAGTCACAGCAGTTTCGACTGCAGTTTCGAGGTTGAGCCTCGAAATTTCACAGCCGACTTACTGAACCGCCTACGAGCTCTTTACGCCCAATGATTCCGGATAACGCTCGCACCCTACGTATTACCGCGGCTGCTGGCACGTAGTTGGCCGGTGCTTCTTTTGGAGGTACCGTCAATTTCTTCCCTCCTGAAAGGGGTTTACAACCCGAAGGCCTTCATCCCCCACGCGGCGTTGCTGCGTCAGGCTTTCGCCCATTGCGCAAGATTCCCTGCTGCTGCCTCCCGTAGGAGTCTGGGCCGTGTCTCAGTCCCAGTGTGGCTGATCGTCCTCTCAGACCAACTACTCGTCGAAGCCTTGGTAGGCCGTTACCCCACCAACTAGCTGATAAGTCGCGAGCCCATCCCACAGCACAAAGGCATTTCCTCGGAAGATCATGCGATCCTTCGAGGGTATCCGGTATTAATCCAGGTTTCCCTGGGCTGTCCCGGTCTGTGGGGCAGGTTACTCACGTGTTACTCACCCGTTCGCCGCTCCGTCATACCAGTGGGTTACCCCTCCGGTATGCGTCGCTCGACTTGCATGCATTAGGCACGCCGCCAGCGTTCATCCTGAGCCAGGATCAAACTCTCCAACATACATTCACGACGCTCATCCGAGGATGGACGCCAATCCTGTCAATGAAGGGTTTGCAATTTGGGTCCAGGACCGTGAGGGCCCTGGCGCTTTTTGATTGCTCACGTGACTTCGTCGCCTTCGTTCGAGGGCAACGCGTCACTATTCGAATGCTCCATCTTCCACCCTTACGGGGAAAATGGGCATTACTGGCTTTTGGCACATTGTTCAGTTGTCAAGGAGCCCATGGCTCCGCATCTGATACTTCGTGTGTCAGGCGGGTCAACGATGATACCGCGACCCCGATACAGACGAAAGCCCGGCGCAGCCCTAAGACTCCACCGGTGGCGGATGGTCAGACAGTGATGTCTGACTGAGACGAAAGTGTAACCAGCCCTGGGGCCTACGCAAGTCAATCAACCAGACGGGCGAAACGTCGTTTTCCGACCTTGAGCACCTTGCCGACGACGTCAGACCGTGAAGCCTCCTGACTCACAATCGGCTCACCATCCAACTTGACGGCGCCTTGGTCGACCAGACGACGCGCCTCTGCTCCCGAGACGTCAAACACATCTCGAATGAGTGAGGGGAGGTGAACAGGGTCACCCGGTGGCACTACCGCCTCTTGTATCTCATCCGGGATGCCACCGTGTCTGAACACCTGGTCGAACCCCGTCTCGGCAGCCGCCGCCTCCTCCTCACCCCAGTAGAGGGTGACCACGTGGCGAGCGAGAATACGCTTCGCCTCGTTCGGGTGGAGTCTCCCAGACTCCAGGAAGGCCTCGATCGACTCGACTTCTGCGGCGCCCCTGTCGGCGGCGAGACGAAACCACTGCGGCATCGCTTCGTCCGGAATGCTCATGGTCTTGCCGAACATGGCCCCCGGCTCGTCTTCCACACCGATGTAGTTGTCAAGTGATTGCGACATCTTGTGGACGCCGTCGGTTCCGACAAGAAGGGGCATCGTCAGGGCCACCTGTGCCGCCTGGCCATAGCGCTCCTGAACGACCCGCCCCATCATCAGATTCCACAACTGGTCGCTACCGCCGAGTTCGACATCCGCCTCGACAGCCACCGAGTCGTAACCCTGGAGCAGCGGATAGAGAAACTCCATCACCGAGATGGGAGAGCCGGACTGATAACGGCTGGCGAAGTCGGACCGCTCGAGCATCTGAGCGACGGTCGCCGCACTGGTGAGCTCGAGAAGCCCATACATGTCCAGGTCCGCAAGCCACTCCGAGTTCCGCCGTATTTCGAGGTTGTCGTCAAGAAGCACCTTCCGGAACTGGCTCAACACGCTTTCCGTATGAGAATTCACCTCGTCGACCGACAACCGCTTCCGTGTGGATTCCCTGTCTGACGGATCTCCAACCTGGGCGGTGAAGTCACCAACGATGAGAACAGCGGTATGGCCCAGTTCTTGAAACTGACGCAGCTTGCGTAGGACAACGGCCCAGCCGAGGGTTACTGCAGGGGCCGTTGGATCCAGGCCAAGCTTTACCCGAAGCGGCCGGCCGAGATCTAGCTTCGCCTTCAGGTCATCCTCCGGGATCACCTGGTCGGTGTACCGAAGAATCTTGTCCAACTGGCCGGCAGAGCTCATGAGAAGAGCAGGATAAACGTGCTCATCCCATCGACGTTGCAGCTGACGCAGCGATAAACCTCCACGGTCGTTCCCTGGCCTTTGAGATCCCGACCCGTGGTGTTGACAGAATAATCTCGGGTGGTTCTCCCCACTCCATACGGATGGATGAGGTGGAATCGAACAGGTACGAGCCGTTGTGATCGATGCTGATTCCCAGAGCCTCACATAGCTTCCCCGGTCCGTTTGTCAGCTCGTCTGATCGGCGCCGTCGCGCCCTGACAACTCCCTCCCCTTCGATCACCTCTCCCCCGCGGATCAGAATCCCCCAACCGGTGCCCACCGGCCCCGCCGCAGTATTGGCACAGTTGTGAATCCCATAGGACCTGTACACGTAGAGGGTGCCGGGCCTCTCGAACATCGCAGCGTTTCGCTCGGTCCGCCCCCGAAAGGCGTGAGAGGCCGGATCGTCAGATCCCTTGTATGCCTCGACGTCGGTGATGCGAAGCCGGACAGTCTTGGTATCGATCTCCGACACGAGGTGAGCTCCAAGCAGTCTCGGCGCGGCGACTTCTGGAGGTCCGGCGAGGAGTTCTGCCAGATCGGCCGGCATCATGCTCCGCGAAGAACGGCACCCGTCTTCTGGGCCGCTTCGATCATGGTCCTCCGGATGGGGCCTGCGTCATCATTGGTGAGGGTTCGATCACTTGCTCGAAGCCGATATCGAATTGCGACCGCCTTCTTTTCCCCGAGATCCGAGCTGACGAATTCATCAAACACAAGCTCCCTCTCAACCAGCTCACCACCGGCCACTCGCATGGCGGCCAGCAAATCCGACACGTTCTGCGACTCGTCCACGAGGAATGAAAGATCAAACTCGATGAAGGGGAACAGCGAGGGCGTCTTTGCCTCGACCGGGCTCACCGGTCTCAACAGAGGTGCGAGATCCAACTCGGCCACTGCGACTCGGTTGCTGATCTCGAATGCGCGACCGGTACGTGGGCTGAGCTCGCCCACATGTCCGACGGGCACCCCCGCCAAAAGAATCTCCGCAGTCCGCCCCGGGTGAAATCCCGGAGCGGAGGACGGCCGAACCTCAATGTCGCGTAGACCAAGACTCTTCGCCAACCGACGCCACAACGCCAGCGAAACAGCCCCGTCCGCCTTGAGAAAGGTTCCGCCCAAAGTATGAGTGCCGACGTCACCAACCACGGCCCACGCAACCCGGTCTGGTTGGGCGGGCAGCCTGGGGTCCTCTTCGTCTGGAACGGAGGAAAAGACCTTCCCTATCTCGAACAACCCAACCGACCCGAGGCCATAGGAGAGGTTGTAGCGGATGGCATTCAACAGGCCCGGCAACATCGTTGGGCGAAGCTTGCTTTCTTCGTCTCGAAGAGGGTTCTTGACAGTGAGAAGCTCGGACGTTGCGAGTTCGGATCCGAGGTGGGCCAGGTCCTCAACGCTGACGAAAGGGAGATTCACTGCCTGGTGAAGCCCGGCCCCGGTCAGGGATGTCTGAAGAATGCGTTGCCGGTGTTGTTCGGGGGTGAGACCACCCGAAAGCCCCGAGGGAAGAGTCGCCTCGAAGTTGTCGAGACCGTGAATCCTGGCCACTTCTTCGATCAGATCCGCGGGACGTGTCACATCCGGTCGATAAGTCGGAATCGTCACAACCATCGGGTCGGACCCCTCAACCTCCATCCCGAGACGGGTGAGAATCGCTGACACCGCAGCCACGGTGAAACCTGAGCCGAGAAGGCGCTCCACATCGGACAGACGGAGGTCGACAATTGCCGGAAACGTCGGCGTGCTGATCACATCGACAGCCCCGTCGAGGATCTCACCGCCGGTCAGAGCACCAACCATGGCGCAGGCACGCTGATTGGCGATGTCGGCAAGGTTGGGATCCACGCCGCGCTCGAAGCGGGTCGAAGCCTCGGATCGGAGGTCATGCCGACGGGACATATACATGATCGTCGGTGGGTCCCATGAGGCCGCCTCCATCAGAACTCTCGTTGTCGCATCAGAGACCTCGCTCCGGGCACCACCCATCGTCCCTGACATGGAGCTTGGGCCGTCGTCGTCATAGATGATCAGGTCGTCTGGCGTCAAAGCCCTCTCTACACCATCGAGGGTCACCAGAGTTTCGTTCTCTGACGCTCGTTTGACGACCAATCGGGCACCGGCAATCGAATTCGCATCGAAGGCGTGAAGTGGATGACCCAACTCGAACATGACGTAGTTGGTGATGTCCACCACGTTGGAGATCGATCGGACGCCGATCTTGTGGAGACGGTGTCGAATGTTGAAAGGAGATGGACCGACCGTCACACCGATGATCTCCCGAGCGGTGAAACGTCTGCAACCAACGGGATCGTCAACTCGAATGGTGATGTCCGTCGACCCCTCGACGGTCTTCATCTGAATCTCCGGCATTCGATGCGTGATATCGAAGTGCGCGGCGAGGTCTCGAGCGACACCAACCATCGACATGGCGTCTGGTCGGTTTGGAGTGACCTCCAGATCGAAAACCACATCAGGAAGCTCGACGTAGTCCGCGAAAGGTGTGCCGATCTCTGAGTCGCCATCGAGGACGAGGATGCCGGCGTGGTCATCGCCAAGACCAAGTTCCTTCTCTGAGCAAATCATGCCGTTTGACTCGACACCTCTGATGCTTCGCTGGCCGATCTCGACGTCGCCGGGGAGAATCGCTCCGGGTGCGGCGACGGGGACCATTGCGCCGACCTCGAAATTCCAGGCGCCACAAATGATCTGGTCCGGTCCGCTGCCGGTGTCGACCTGACAGACCCGGATCTTGTCGGCGTTGGGATGAGGAGCGATCTCGAGGACTTTCCCCACCAACACATCAGACCATCCGGGTCGAATCATCTCAACGTTCTCAACGGTGAGACCGAGCATGTCGAAGGCATCACTCAACTCGCCCACATCGGTGGTAGGGAGATCGATGAACTCCTGGAGCCAGATGAGCGGGACTTTCACAAGTGAGCCCCTTCGTCACTTATCCGGTCTGCCGGATTGGCGAAGAATCGCACTAGAACTGCTCCAAGAATCGAATGTCGTTGTCTATGAAGTGTCTGACGGTCTCAATGCCGTGTCGGACCATGGCAAGTCTCTCGACTCCCATTCCGAAGGCGAACCCGGTCAACTGGGCAGGGTCATATCCCACGGCTTCGAGCACATTCGGGTCGACCATTCCGCATCCGAGCAGCTCTACCCACCCTGACCCGCCGCAAACCCGACACCCTGGTTCGCCGCCATCGCATGCGAAACATGAGACATCCAGCTCGGCGCTGGGCTCGGTGAACGGGAAGAAGTGAGGTCTCATTCGGACCGTCGACTGTGGCCCGAAGAACTCCCTTGCGAAGTGAAGCAGTGTTCCCCTGAGATCGCCGAAATTGATGTCAGTGTCAACCGCAAGCCCCTCGATCTGGTGAAAGACCGGAAGGTGGGTGGCATCGATGGTGTCCGTTCGATAGCTACGACCCGGAACCACGATGTAAACGGGAGGCTCATGCTGCTCCATCCACCGTGCCTGAACTGGAGAAGTGTGAGTCCGGAGCAAGACCTCGTCATCGGGGTCGCCCCAGTCGAGATACATCGTGTCGGACTCGAGACGCGAGGGATGCGTCGACGGAGTGTTGAGCGCATCAAAGTTGTACCAAGCAAGCTCAGCCTCGGGGCCCGATGCCACCCGATATCCGAGCGCAACAAAAATGTCGACGACCTCATCGATGGTCTGTTGGATGAGATGAAGGGAACCGGACGGGAAGGTGATTGCTTGGAGAGTTACGTCGATCGACTCCTCCCGTACTCGTCGGCCCTCATCTTCAGCCTCGAGTTCCGCCCGGCGGGCGGTCAAAAGTGCATTGATGACCTCCGCGGCCTCATTGAGCTTCGCTCCGATCTTGGGTCTATCGACAGGGTCGAGCTGGCCCATGCGCCGGCGGACTTCACCAAGTGCTGACTCCTTGCCGAGGAGCGTGGACTCGAGCATCGCCAATCCCTCAAGAGAGTCCACGGCGGCGACAGCCGCCGGGGTCTCGGAAATCGCCCGGTCGAGTGCTGAGATCGGATCCACTACCGGTGGCAGGTTAGACCTGCCCTGGGTCTCCACCTGTTCGTTTGGAAAGCTCATAGACGACTATCCCCGCCGCCACAGCGGCATTGAGGCTCTCCGTCGAACCACTCATCGGAATTGAGACTCGCCAGGCTGCCGCCGCCACGACCTCATCTGGCAATCCCGCCGACTCCTCGCCCACAAGGACAGCTAGAGGCGCTCCATCGATCTGATCAGGAGCAACTCCCCCGTCGACCACCGTCGCCACCGTTGTCCAGGTCTCCAGGGCGCTCAAGTCGTCGATCCTCATCACGGCCGTTTGGAATTGTCCGCCAGCACCCGCTCGGAGCGTCTTCGGGGACCAGGGATCGGCCGACCCGGCGGTGTGAGCGTAGGACCACCCGAAAGCGGCTGCCGTTCGCAGGAGGGTCCCCACGTTCCCTGGATCGGAGACACCGACCGAAACCAGGACGTTGCGCCCAACGGGCAAACAATCCGCCGGTATGTCGATAACGGCGATGGGGCCTCTCGGCGTCTCGGTGCCGGCCAGACGATGGAGGGCCCCATCGTCGATGAGTATGGGGCGCAGATCGTGATCCGAACATAGAGAGGCAGTCGCGTCATCTGCAGGCAGGGAAAAGACTGTGTGGAGTGTCACACCGGCCTTGAGAGCCTCGGCAAGCAGGTTGGGTCCCTCAACAATGGTTTGGCGCCGTACCTTCCGGAATCGAGCGCGATGAAGCCGGGCCGCTTCCACTACGAGCTTGTTGCGGTGGTTGCGGACCGGCTCCATGACGTGTCTCCGACCGGCGGTCAGCTCTGCTTGGACACCTCTACCAATTGGGTAAAGGTCTCGGGGTCGCTCACAGCGATCTCGGCCAACATCTTGCGATCGACTTCTACATCATTGGCTTTTAGTCCGGCAATGAACTGGCTGTAGGTAGAGCCGTTCAATCGGGCGGCGGCATTGATCCTGGCGATCCAAAGTCTCCGAAACTCGCCCTTGCGGGCGCGACGATCGCGGTATGCATCCTGCATTGCATGCATGACCTGCTCATTCGCCGTGCGGTAACGGCGACTTCGAGCTCCTTTGTAGCCCTTGGCGCGGTCGAGAACCTTCTTATGTGACTTCTTTGCGTACACCGCACGTTTTACACGAGTCATCTCCTACCTCCCTGGGTCAGCGACCGAGTTGCTTCTTGATGACTTTGGCGTCACCGGGAGCCATCCCGACTTCGCCCGACCTCCGCCGGTATGTCGACTTGCCTTTGGCAAGGCGAAGATGGCCGCGGCCGGCTTGACGGCGCATGAGTTTGCCGGAGCCGGTCACCTTGATTCTCTTCTTGGCGCCGCTATGTGTCTTCATCTTTGGCACGGCGTCCTCCTACTCGTTTTCCTGCTTTTCGCGTTTCACAACTCGCGTCTTGGTCCGTTTCATGGGAGACAGCACCATCGTCATCGAACCGCCTTCCACCTTCGGAGGCTGTTCAACAGTCCCGAACTCCGATAGATCGGTCGCCAGTCGTTCCATGAGGTCCTTCCCGAAGGAAGGTCGTTCGTTTTCCCTACCCCGGAACCGAATGGTGACTTTGACCTTGTCGTACCCCTGGAGAAACTCCTGGGCCTTGCGCCGGGTGATATCGAAATCGTGGTCACCTATCCGCACCCGCATACGGAGCTCTTTTATCGTTGTGCGAGTCTGATTTCTTCGAGCCTCGCGCTGCTTGACCGACTGTTCGTATTTGTATCTTCCGTAGTCCATCAACCGGCAGACCGGTGGCTTGGCCTTGGGGGCTACCTCGACGAGGTCGAGATCCAGCTGCTCCGCAAGCCAAAGCGCCTCATTGAGTTTCTTGATTCCGATCTGCTCTCCATCTGGTGCGACCACACGAACCTCCTTGGCCCGTATCCCACCGTTCACGCGCAGCTCGCTGATGCCTATACCTCCTGTTGGTAGCAAATAAAAAGCAGCAGGCGAAAACCTGCTGCATACACCGATAGTTCCGGTTCTCCAGTGACCTCGGCTCGCTCGATTCGGGATTGCTCCCGAGATCTGCGGCCGGGTGGGGAAGCAGCAGCTTCCGCTCTTGCTATGTGTTGTCCTGAAAAGGATACCAGCGAAGAGGTTCGACCCCGCATCCGGCGCCTCAGCGGATCTCTAGTCTGGCCAAAGCAGTCGCCATCAAAATGGCGGCATCGACCGCCTCAACGCCCTTGTTTGCATCTATTTGCTCCGAGCGTTCGACGGCGTGGCTGTACTCGTGAACTGCGAGAATGGCGTTTGTCACCGGTATCCCGGTATCGAGGGCGACCCTGGTGATTCCTGTGGTCGACTCTCGGACAACAATTTCATAGTGATCCGTGTCGCCCTTCACGACCGTGCCGATGGCCACAACCGCGTCACATCCCAAGTCTGCGAGAGCTTTGGCCGCGAGGGGGAGCTCAAGGGCTCCCGGCACACGCAGAACCGTGACCTCCGACACGCCCAGCTCCTCACAGCGTGCTGTGGCCCCACCCAGGAGACGGTCTGTGATTGTCTGGTTCCATGACGCCACCGCCACACCGATATGGAGCCCGGCGCCGTCGGTGCCCCCTTCGATAATCGTCGTCACTCTGCTTCGTCCATCTCGAGCTGGTGCCCGAGTCGATTGACCTTGGTTTGGAGGTATTCACGGTTTTCGTCGTTGGCCTCGACCGACAGGGGGATCTGCTCGAGAATGGAGAGTCCATAACCTTCGATTCCAGCCCGCTTGGTCGGATTGTTGGTCATGAGACGCATCGACCGGACGCCGAGGTCGTAGAGAATCTGGGCACCCACCCCGTAGTCACGTGAATCAACGGGCAGCCCAAGGTTCACGTTGGCGTCCACGGTATCGAGGCCCTCATCCTGGAGCCGGTATGCCGCCAGCTTGTGAAGCAGCCCGATGCCCCTCCCCTCGTGGCCTCTGATGTAGAGAACGACCCCTCGACCCTCTTTCCCAATTCGCCCCAGAGCCTCGTCCAACTGTTGACCGCAGTCACAACGAAGACTTCCGAACACATCTCCGGTCAAGCACTCTGAATGGACGCGTGTGAGAACGGCTTCGCCGTCGCCAAGCTCACCCATGACCAGAGCCATGTGTTGACGATCATCGACCAACGAGCGATACCCGACCGCTGTGAACGTTCCATGGCGTGTCGGGACGCGAGCTTCGACCACACGCTCCACCAGCTTCTCCGTCCTACGTCGATACGCGATCAGGTCGGCAATGGTCCCCATGGCCAGTTCGTGCTCCTTGGCAAAACGCTCGAGCTCGGGAAGCCGCGCCACAGTGCCGTCGTCATTCATGATCTCCGCGAGCACACCGGCCGGGTACTTACCAGCAAGACGGGCGAGGTCCACAGCGGCCTCGGTGTGCCCGGCCCGTTTCATCACACCACCGGGCTCGTATCGCAAGGGGTACATGTGGCCGGGTCGGGCCAGGTCCCCCGGCTTGGTATTCGGGTCGAGGACCGTCTTGATCGTCCGGCAACGGTCGGTGGCGGAGATACCGGTGGTGGTGCCCTGGGCAGCGTCAATCGAGACGGTGAACGCCGTTCGACGCACATCTGTGTTATCGGTAACCATCATCGGAAGATCGAGCTCATCGAGACGCTCGCCAACGATGGGGAGACAGATGATGCCGCTGGTGTGTCGGAGCATCATGCCAACCTTGTCAGGCGTGGCATCTTCGGCAGCAATGATGAGATCGCCTTCGTTCTCACGATCTTCGTCATCGACCATTACCACCATCTCCCCGCGGGAGATCGCCTCGATTACCTCCTCGATCCGTGCGAACGTCACTCTCTTGCTTCCAACAGTCTCTCCACGTACTTGGCAATTACGTCATTCTCCAGGTTTACGGTGTCTCCGGGTTTCCGCAAACCGAGAGTCGTGAAATCGAGTGTTTGCGGGATCAGGGCGACGGAGAACGACCCCGCGGTCATCGCCGCAACCGTCAGACTCACGCCATCGACTGTGATCGAGCCTTTCTCAACTATGAACGACATGAGAGCCGCCGGCGCCTCGATGGTCATCAACGTGCCCCCGTCATCATGGCTGATGGCGCTGACCACGCCGACGCCATCGACGTGACCCTGGACGATGTGGCCATCGAATCGGCCGTCGGCACGCATTGGCCTTTCCAGATTGACACTTCCGCCTGGTCCGACCTCGCTCAGGTTGGTCCGATTCAAGGTCTCCGGAATCACCTCGACTGTGACCCTCTCGCCTTCCACCTTCACAGCGGTCAGACAAACGCCGTTCACAGCGATGGAAGCCCCCACGGACAACTCGACGAGGCCCTGGCCGGACAGGACCAGCCTGAGCCCCTCGGCCTGTTCGGTGACTTCTAAGACGGATCCGATTTGTTCTACGATTCCTGTGAACATTGGCTACTTCAGCTCGAAGTCGATTCGATAGTCGGGACCAAGGCTACGTATCCCGGTCAACGACACGACTGCCGCGTCATCGATGGTCTTGAACGCTCCAGCGAGCGGGCTGATTCCACTGCCGCCACCCACCATCGCTCCGAGATAAACCACGCCACGACTCACAACGCCAGCCCTCCACCACTCCCCCGCCAGCCTGGCACCGCCCTCGACCAAAACATCGAGGTACCCGAGCTCGGAGAGGATGTGGCACGCCGACCTCGGATCTGGAAGACCATCCGCCCCTTCAACATGCACTACCCGACCCGAGGGAACCTTGCGATCGGTGGTTGACAACACCACCGGCTCCCTCTCCCAGATCCGAGCAGTATCAGGGAGGTCGCCGGTCCCGGCCACGACAACCGGGACGGGCTGAGGACCGTCATAACCCGGAATACGCACACTCAGCCGGGGATCATCGATTCGAAGTGTCCCGGCGCCGACAACGACAGCATCGGCATTCGCACGCAGACGATGGGCATCCATCCGAGCCTCCTCGGAGGTGATCCACTGCGATGTTCCGTCGGCGGCTGCGACCGCACCGTCCAGCGTCATGGCATATTTGAGTGTCACGCCTGGCAGACCTGTCTCCCGGTGGCGGAAGTAGCCATGATCCAACTCCCGAACATCAGCCGTCAGGACGCCCTCCACGACCTCCACTCCCGCCTCTTGTAAACGAGCGATCCCCGACCCCGCTACTCGATCATCCGGATCGCCCGCCCCGACTACAACCCGCCGGATACCGGCTGCGATGACCGCCTCAACACATGGAGGGGTCCGTCCGTGATGGGCGCAGGGTTCCAATGTGACGTACAACGTGGATCCGGCAGCCGCCGTGTCGGCAGCCCGCAAGGCAACAACCTCGGCGTGATCGTCTCCAGCCCCGAGATGGGCGCCTTCGCCAATGACCAGACCTGAATCATCGACCACAACGGCACCAACCCGTGGGTTGGGGTGGGTCTTATGGGTTCGCGCCAGTTCGATGGCGCGTCGCATGTGGCGGTCGTCGACCACCTATGCCGTGCGACGATCGATGCGGTATGTCGAGCCTTGCTGCTTCTTTGCGAACTCTTTCATTTCCACCGCTATCGCCGACGCCTCCCATTGCGTGCCGATTTCTCGCACATGGGTAGACGCTACACCCAGGGACAGCGACACAACTGGAAAGGCGTAACGCTCACCTCGACGATCGATCACTTCGATGTAGCCGCGGAGGGCATCTGCCGTGTCGTAGAGGTCCAGTATCCCGTCGTCGAATCGCTCGATGACTTCCTTGGCAAACAGCTCTGACATCTCGGGCGGGATGATGGCCACGAAGTCGTCTCCCCCGATGTGCCCGATAAAGGTGTCGGCCATTCCAAGACTCTCCACAGCCTCGTTGAAGCTCGATGCGCAAAAGCGAATTACCTCATCGCCGCGCATGAATCCGTAGTGATCGTTGAAGGCCTTGAAGTTGTCCAGATCACCATGGACCAGTGCGAACGCACGTTCCTCGCGGATGCAATCCTCGATCTCAGCCGTGATCTTGAAGTTGCCGGGCAGACCGGTGAGCGGTGACAGGTCCCGAGCCGCTTGAGTTCTTCGAAGGACGGCCTTGACCCTCGCTGCCAACTCCGTGATATCGAACGGCTTGGTGATGTAATCGTCGGCGCCGAGTTCGAGACCACGCACCCGGTCCTCGGGTAGTCCGCGGGCGGTCAGAAGGATGATCGGGATGTTGGCGGTCCCGGCTTGACTGCGGAGACGATGCAAAGCCGTCAACCCATCCATCCTCGGCATCATGATGTCGAGGATGATCACGTTCGGTGGACTGGACGTTGCCTTCTGCATGGCGTCCTCGCCATCGACGGCGGTATCGACCTCAAAGCCGTCGAGCTCGAGGTTGATCTTGACCACGTTCAAGATGTCCGGGTCGTCGTCCGCTACCAGGACACGATCACTCATTTAGCTCTCCACTGCACTTCTTATCTCCATTACCGCCGACGGGGGATCGTCTGCCCCGAATACGGCAGATCCCACAACCAGCACGTTGGCTCCGGCGTCGACAACCATCCGTGCGTTATCGGGTGTGATACCTCCATCGACCTGAATATCGGCTGTCAAACCCCGGTTCTCAACCCATTCTCTAGCCGCCTCGACCTTGGGCAGGACCTCGGGAAGGAAAGACTGGCCTCCGAAACCCGGCTCAACCGACATCACCACCACCAAATCACACAACTCCACAAATGGTGCGATTCCATCAAACGGAGTGATCGGATTGATGACGAGGCCAAAATCGAGCCCCACCTGCCTGCTGCGCTCGGCCGGACCGGTCGGATCGGGGATCGCTTCGATGTGCATGGAGACGAGGTCCGCCCCAGCGCGGGCAAAATCCTCCAGATAGCTGTCGGGGTTGGTCGTCATCACATGACAGTCGAAATAGAGGTCCGTGACCTCTCTGACGCTTTCGATGACCGGTATCCCAAAGGAGATGTTCGACACGAAGTGACCATCCATGACGTCAAGATGTAGCCACTCGACATGATCTTCGATGCCCTTGATCTCGGACTCCAGTCGGGCGAAGTCTGCGGCAAGAAGTGACGGCGCAATCTTTATGTTCACTGGCGATGAAGTGTACGAGCGCCGTCGACTCGCCCGGTGTCACACCCCACGATTCACCAAGGACTGTCAGATCCCATGCGAAGCTCAAGAGACGACACCAGCCTCCCGCCGTCTCCCCCGGACCCAGTCCGCCCCCGATTGGGCCGTCTTGCCAGATGGCTGTAACGAGACCAGCTCCACACCCTCGCCGCCAACACCGAGCACCGGGACAGAATCGACCACGACCCAGGTTCCGGCGACAGGCACATGATCGTGTCGGCGTGCTTCGAGAATCTTGTGCGCCTGGCCATCTATCTCGATCGTCGCCGCCGGACTGGGCGCAAGAGCACGTACCCGGTTGACGAAATCGGCTGCCGAGGATGAGGTGGCCACCAAACGGTCCTCGATTGAGATCTTGCGGGCGTAGGTCGCTCCCTCCTCGACCTGGTCCACCGGGACAACCAACCCGTCCAGATACCCAGGTAGGACAGTGACAATGAGACCTGCCCCGAGATCAGCAAGTCGACCTGTGAGCTCGCCCCCATTCTCATCAGGAAGGATATCCACGGCCTGGGCGGTCAGAACCGGACCGGTGTCCAGACCCTCATCGATCTTGATCACGGTCACACCACTCATCGTGTCTCCGGCCATGAGGGCACGTTGAACCGGCGCCGCGCCGCGCCAGCGGGGCAGAAGTGAGAAGTGAAGATTGAGAAACCCAGACAACGGCAGGGCCAAGACACCAGAATCAAGTATTCGACCGTAGGCAGCGACCACGCCGACATCGAACTCCTCTGCGACTTCGACGACCGAGACCAACTCCGCAGAAGTAGACGGTTGGGCAACCTTGAGCTTCGCATCCAGAGCGAACATCTTGACCGGCGGCGCTGTCGGCGTCCCCGAACGGCCCTTGGGTCGATCCGGCTGGGTGATCACAAGGCCAACATCGAACTCCCTGGTCAGCGCGGCGAGAGCCGGAACGGCGGCATCCGGGGTCCCCAGAAAGACAATCCGGGTCATTCCAGACCAAGCGCTTCGTCTCGTAACTCCTTCAATGCGGTCTTGCGGACACGTTTGGGGAGCCGGTCGATCAGTAGGTATCCGTCGAGATGATCAACCTCATGCTGGATAAGGCGGCCAACGATTCCATCACCAGCGAGCTCAACCTCGTTGCCGTCGAGATCGAGAGCCTTCACTCGGGCGAACGCAGGTCGCAGGATGGGCCAGTATCGGTTGGGAACAGACAGGCAGCCCTCCTCATACTCCCACTCACCACTCCTCTCAACGATCTCAGGGTTGATCATCACTCGTGGGCCCAGTTCGTCCTGTGCGTCAAAGACTGCCACACGGCGTGGAATACCGATCTGGTTGGCCGCGAGACCCAAACCCGGAGCGTTGTACATGGTCTCGATCATGTCCCGGACCAAACTGCGCACGGTGGAGTCAATATCAATAACTGGCTTCGCCTCCATCCGGAGGACAGGATCGCCAAACGTTCGAATCGGATAGGTAGCCATCTGCTCAGTGGATCACGGGAAGGTCCCGGCGGGGCAGCGTAGAGGAATGAACCACTCAGTCACCACTAGAAGTCAATCGGATCCGCGTCTATTCGAACGGTGCTTCCAGAGTCACGCCATCTTCTCGCCAACTGTCGCAACGCCGACCGGGCCTCGCCGAGGTCCCCTTCCAGAAGCCAGCGCCGACCTTGCTCGAGCTCGATCGGGCCCATGACCAATGCGTCGGGGAGCTCTCTGAGCTCCAGGTCCAGTCCGTCCGGTAGTTCGCCGCGGACTTCGACGGCAATCATATCGGTAGCAGGTGGAACACCTGTCTTGGCGCGCTCGACGAGAACCCGCTCCAGGTACGGGATCGGGTCTCCCTTGCGCAATGCCTGGACCAGCGGGCTGGCAACGTCGAAAGTTTGAACCATCATCCGATGCCCCGATCCGGGCTTGAGTGAGTTGGCCAGTCTGGCAAGCTGGCGCAACGCCTCCTCCCCCGTTCGGTACCCAGGCCCCAGCAGCATTCCGTCGATGTTGGTGGCGACCGTAAGAGACACTGGTCTGAGCCCGGCGAGATCTCTTTCGGTACCAACCGTCACGGGACTCGCAGAGGAGGCGATGCCTGCCACCGGAGCGCCGAGACGAGCATTGATCTCCCGCACAATCTGGTCGATCATTCGGTGACTGGTGAAAACGAAGGAGCGCTGCTTCGCGTCCACCATGGCGCGGATTGCGGCGACAACGCTGCTGGACAATTGTCCCGACCCGGGAGCCTCATCCGATCGGTCGACTATCTCCACCAAAGCCCAGGCGCGATTCCCCACCCGTGTCACCTCGGCACCTGCTGAGAGCACCTCAACGCTGGGCGTGGGGCCGAAGAAGGCCACCGCGCAACCCTCGATGAGCGAACGCTTCCTGACCACTTCTCGGACGTGGACAGTTGGGGTTTGACGGTCTTTCATCGCCCTCCTTCCCTCTTCGAGGACCACCAGCAACGACAATCCGCCAACCATCCACGTCGAAACGCGTGGCGTACCAACCACGATCCTTCCCGGAGTCTGGGCTAGCTCCCACCCCCGTGTGACCTCGGCGTCCCTCGTAGATGCGATCTGCACCAAAGCCTCTCCATAAATGGGACGAGCCCGCTTACAGATTCGGTCCACCTCGGCAGCCGATGCGGCAATGACCATTGCCGAGCGTCCCACCTCCACGATCGGGGCCAGCGAATCCAACCAGTCGAGGGGTTGCCAACGTCCAAGAACCACACGAGAAGGTCTCCTCTCCCCGGACGCAGCGGCAACTGCCAGATCGAGAATCGGATGTTCGCCGGGTTGGAGACTCAGATCACTCGTGGTGGCGACCGGTATCGGTTTCGGAAGGTTCGGAGGTGTTGCCTTGCCCAGCAGGACCGAGATGGGAGCCACATAGTGCTGGGCAGCCCACATGAGAGTCCTCAACAGTCTGTTATCGAACACTGCAACCGCCCCCGAGACACCTGCAATCTCCTTGAGTTTGCCTTCACGATTGGACGACGTCTCGACTACCCAGCCACGCACACGTCTCCCGCCGAGTGGAACACGAACGATTGATCCGGTCTGAATGTCTCCAGCGAGATGGTCCGGGATGGAATACCAGAAGCCGTCGTCTACGGCAAAGGTCGCGATGTTGGGTACGACTCGGGCGGCAAGAGGCTCCTTCGTGTCGACGTTGGGCCGATCCCCCTCCCCCAAAGTCGCTTCGGCCCCAGGGGAAGAAATACTCAGAGGCCGGCCGCCATCCTGATGTCATCGACTCTGTCGAGTTTCTCCCATGAGAAGTCGGGTCGTCCAAAGTGCCCGTATACCGAGGCCGCGCTGAAGACAGGCTGGGTGAGGCCCAGCGACGAGATGATGGAAGCAGGCCGGAAGTCGTAGACCTCCATCACGATGCTCTCGATCTTCTCCGGATCGATCTTTTCGGTGCCAAACGTCTCGACATGAACCGAGAATGGCTGAGGCTGGCCTATTGCGTAGGCGAGTTGGATCTCCAGACGGTCGGCGACACCGGCCGCCACAGCGTTCTTGGCAGCCCACCTCGCGGCATAAGCAGCCGATCGATCCACTTTGGTGGCGTCCTTTCCCGAGAAGGCGCCACCACCGTGGCGGGCGTATCCGCCGTAGGTATCGACGATGATCTTGCGACCGGTAAGCCCGGTGTCAGCCACCGGACCTCCGATAACGAACCTTCCGCTGGGATTGAAGATGAACTCGAGACCTTCCGACAGCAACGCCTCGGGGATCACATGTGAAACGACCGCTTCGTAGACGTGGCGCTTCATTTCCTCGTTGTCTTGGTCGTCCGAGTGATGAGTCGAGATGAGCACCTTTTCGACTGAGACAGGGCGTTGACCCTCATAGCGGACCATTACCTGGGTTTTGCCATCCGGTCGCAGGTATGCGAGGCTCCCGTCTTTTCGGACCTCTGCAAGCCGTTCCGCCAACCGATGAGCCAACTGGATCGGCAACGGCATGAGGGCCTCCGTCTCTTTGACCGCGAAACCGAACATCAATCCTTGATCACCGGCACCCATATCGCGGTCGATGCCGGCAGCGATATCTGCACTCTGGGCATCGATTCGATCCAGGATCTCAATAGTTGACGCCGCGAAGTCGGGGTCAAACCCGTCGTAGCCAATCCTCTCGATGGTCGAGCGGACGACTCCTTCAACGTCCAGTTCGATGCCCGCCGAGATCTCACCACCTATCACTGCGAGCCGCGTGGTTACGAAGGTCTCACAGGCGACCCGAGCCCGAGGATCGATTCGAAGGGCTGCGTCGAGAATGGCATCGGAAATGGCATCCGCCACTTTGTCTGGGTGTCCCTCAGTGACGGACTCAGATGTGAAGTAGGACGACCTCATGAAAGACGAGAGGCTAACCCCGCGTAGCCAAATCGCCGACGATGCGATCCAGCAACAGCGAGGCAACTTCTTTTTTGCTCATCAGGGGCCACGAGTCCGTCTGGCCTTCGTTGTCGATCAGAACCACACGGTTGGTATCGCCTTCGAATCCCGAACCCGGTTCAGTGACGTCGTTGTAGACGAGAAGGTCTACCTTCTTCTCTAGGGCTTTCTCGATCGCTCTTTCGACGCCTTCTGTCTCGGCGGCGAAGCCGACAACAAATAGCTTCTCGTCGCGGGCCACCACGGAGGCCAGGACATCAGGCGTTGGGCTCAGCTCGATGGAGTCAAGGCCATCCGCTCTTGATATCTTTCCCTCACTCAACTTCGAGGGGCGGAAATCAGCCACCGCTGCAGCCATGATCGCGACGTCGGCATCCTCACCGGAAACAGCTTCGAGCATCTCGTCGGCTGTCTCCACGGAGACGACCTTGACTGTCGGCAGGACATCCATGTCGGCTGCGGTGACAAGGGTGACTCTGAATCCACGGCGAGCGGCCTCGTCCGCGATTGCATGGCCCATTTTCCCTGACGAGCGATTGCCTAGATACCTGACTGGATCGAGTGGCTCCCTGGTGCCGCCGGCTGTGACCAGTATGCGCAACGCCGAATCGTCCGGGCTGAGTATCGTCTCGACTGCCTCGACGATCTCGTCCGGTTCCGACATACGACCCATACCGAAGTCACCTCCGGCCAAAGGACCAGAAGCGGGTCCGATGAACAAGTAGCCGTCGCTCTCGAGGGTTTTGATGTTTCGCTGTGTCGCCGGGTGCTCCCACATCTCCGTGTGCATTGCGGGGGCGATCAACACGGGCGACTGGGTGACAAGAAGCGTGGCTGACACCAGGTCCGATGAAATGCCGTTGGCCACCTTCCCGATCGTCGATGCTGTAGCGGGGGCAACGATGACTACGTCGCACCATCTGGCAAGCTCGGTGTGTGGAGACACACTGGTCTCGCCAAAAAGTGACGTAAGGGGCTGGCCACCGGTGATGGCCGCGAAGGTCTGGCCGCCTATGAATTCACCTGCGGACTCGGTGAGAATGACCTTTACCTCGGCACCTGCCTCCACGAGACGACTGGCGAGAAAAGCGGACTTGTAGGCTGCGACACCTCCGGTGACGGCGAGTAGAACCCGTCGACCTTGGAGCATCTATTCCTCGATGGCCTCGACAGTGACCTTGCCCTCGGCGATCTCTTCCATGGCAATCGTCAACGGCTTCCGAGAAAGCGTTTGCACCTGCGGGGGCACGAATTCTCCGTAGCCGACACCGAGTTGATGAAAGTAGCTGTTGATCTGGCGGGCACGACGAGCCGACACCACAACAGTGGCGAATCTGTTGCCGATCTGGTTGATGACGTCTTCTATTTTCATTAGGTCCTTTGGGGGGATGTTGGCCCAAGGCTACCTCATCCGGAGCCAATAATCAGATTCGCGACGTCGTCGATCGCGTGCTCCAGAGCCTCGTTCACCACGATGTGATCAAACAGGGTTGGCGCCTCCTCGAGTTGGGACTCGGCGATCTTCAAACGACTGGCGATGTCCTGACTCGAAGTATCCCCTCTTGATCGCAACCTCTGCTCGAGCACCTTGGTTGAAGGTGGAGCCACAAAAATCATGAGGGCATCAGGTCGGTGTGCCCGAACCTGTCGAGCACCGTCGATCTCGATATCCAACAGCACACCCCTTCCGGCCGAGATCTCCAAATCGACTGGGTCAGAGGGCGTCCCGTAGTGGTTTCCGTTGTAGATCGCCCATTCCAGAAGGTCGTCTCTTTCGATCATCTCCTCAAACTCTTCTGTAGTGACGAAGTCGTAGTCGACGCCCTGCGTCTCACCGGGCCGGGGCGGACGGGTAGTCGCCGAAACGGAAAAGACAATGTCGACGCGGTCGAGCAGTCTCCTGATGATGCTGGTCTTTCCGGAGCCCGAAGGCCCGGACATGACAATGAGCCGCCCGGCCAACTCAGGAGAACTCTGCGAGCAGCGCCTCTTTTTGCCTGTCTCCCAGACCTCGAATTCGTCGATTCTCGGCGATCCCGATCGATTCCATGAGACGCTTGGCTTTGATCTTCCCCGTGCCGGGCATAGCCGCGATGAGGGACGCGACTTTCAACCCTGCCAACAGCTCCTCGCGATCGGCCTTGTCGAATAGCTCAGAGAGTGTGATCGAACCGGTCTTGAGAAGCTCCTTGACCTCTGCTCGAGCCCGTCGTGCTTCGGCGGCCTTCTCAAGAGCCTTCATTCGCTGCTCGTCGGTCAGCTGTGGTGGCTGTGCCATGAGTTGTGTGACTCCTCGCTTGGGTGTCTGGGCGGTGCCCAGACATCACCATCGACCATAGCTAGAGCCATCAGCCGGGGACGGCACCACTAAGCACTAAAGGAGCGCTGCCGCCCGCAGTGACTCTACGATGGACGAGGCTGACGCGACGGGGTCCGCTGCCTCGGTGATGGCCCTTCCCACAACGATGAAGTCGGCTCCTGCCCGGAGAGCCTCGACCGGTGTAGATGTCCGTTTCTGATCGCCGTGAGCGGATCCGACTGGACGAATTCCCGGAGTGACCGCAAGAAACTCTGGAGACAGCGCCTTCACCGACACCACCTCCGAAGGGGAACAGATCACACCCTCTGCTCCGGCGCGCCTGGCCATTCGGGCAAGCTCGACAGACTGGGTTCGAACAGAGTTGGACACACCCAAAGTCTCCAAGTCGGTCTGGTCGAGCGACGTGAGCACGGTAACAGCGAGGACACCAACCTTCCGACCCTCCGAACCGGCGGTGAGTCCGGAGGCAGCTGCTTCGATCATCCGGCTTCCACCTGTGGCATGGGCTGTGATCCACCGAGCCCCACGAGCAGCAAGCCGTCGAGCGGCGCGTTCCGTTGTGTTCGGGATGTCGTGAAGCTTGGCGTCGGCAAACACCGGCAGCCCGAACTCCGCTATTCGGGAAACAGACTCTGGCCCCTCACCCATGAGGAGTTCCAGTCCCACTTTGAATCCTCCGACATAGCCATCGAGGGACTTAGCCAGACGTTCAGCTCGGGCCAGATCCGACACATCGAGAGCCACCAGAATCGGATTTACCACGACCTAACCGTCCCGACCAGGTCGGCCACACTTTCGACGTCGAGCTTGGCCATGAGCTCCACCAGCTCGTTCGTGATCCGAATCCCGGCCTTTGGTTCGGCAAGATGAACAGTGCCGAGCTCAACCGCCGATGCTCCAGCGACGAGATACTCCGCAACATCTGCGCCTGATGAGACTCCTCCGCATCCGACGATCCCAAGATCCGGAATTGCTCGGGCAACTTCGTACACGCAGCGAAGCGACAACGGTTTTAGACCGGGCCCGCTGTATCCCCCAACCCCTCCGGAGAGCAAGGGTTTTCGGTCTGAGAGCGACAGTCCAAATCCGAATGCTGTGTTGGTGAGGACGACGAAGTCGGCACCCGCATCGCGACATGCCTGGGCCACCCCCACGACGTCGGGCGTGTTCGGTGACAGCTTGGCTCCTACGGAGACGTCAACGGAACCGGTAACAGCCCCAATGACCTCACTGCTCCGACTTGCGCAAAAGGAGAACATCTCACCATCCTCTAGATTCGGACAGGAGAGGTTGACTTCGACGGCAGTGACCCCGGCGGAAACCAGACCCTCGGCTACCAGGACGAATCCGTCGGCGTCACCCGCAACGGCCGATCCCCAAACCGGGACTCGAAGACCGGGAATCCGAGGTTTCAGCGCAACGACCCAGCTAGCAATCCCCGGATTCTGAATCCCAACGGCGTTCAACATTCCGGCGGTAGTCGCAGCGAGCCGTGGAGCGGGCCGTCCCTGCCACGCCTCCGGAGCGACAGATTTGGCTACGGCAGCTCCGTAGGGTCGTACGTCTGCCACTTCAGCCCATTCCCACACCGATCCGACCGTTCCCGACGCGGCGATTAGAGGCGACCTCAGGGCTAGCTTTCCAACGGAGGTGGCTAGCGACCGCGATGCCATTCCTGCAAGCTCCTCGGACGGTTGATTGCTCCCGGCCCCGCCCGCAGACTCCGGGCCACCGCCAGGCCACCCTGGATGGTGGTAACGCATGGAACAGCGTGCCGCCGGGCAGACTGACGGATCTTGCTTCCGTCTGACCGGGCCCTCCCTCCGCGTGGCGTGTTCACAACCAATTGGACTTCACCGTTCTCGAGCCTCTCGCCTATGTCCCGGTGGCCCTCGCCTATCTTGTTCACCGCTTCGGCCTCGATCGCATGATGGTGGAGAAAGCGCGCTGTGCCCTTGGTGGCCACCAGATCAAAACCGAGCAGGGTGAAGGCCTGAGCCACGGCAAGACCCATCGGCTTGTCTCGATCGGCGAACGAAAGGAACACCCGCCCCCGATCCGCCAGTACGTGGCCGGCACCGAGCAAAGCCTTGCCGTAGGCGACACCCAC